>ERZ833822.14-NODE-14-length-186409-cov-6.786068_pt1 | contig 186409 bp, 149 predicted proteins | sample MGYA00519913_ERZ833822 | MGnify/ENA primary metagenome ERZ833822 (study PRJEB31850, sample SAMEA3708746) | human gut metagenome | biome: human gut; feature: human-associated habitat; material: faeces | place: China | collected 2014 ... | reverse complement strand
CGATCCCCGACCGTTGAGTCAAAAATGAAGATGACACAGTTTAATTTACACCCCCATCTTGTATAGTATTTATGGATGCACTGCTTTTTTTATTACTTTTCATTATATTGTTGTTACATGAAGTATCATGAATTTGGGTAGAATTTAATATTTTACCTCCCGAATTAAAATTGATTTTGGAGGTAAGTTTGATGTGGTATATTCAAGCAATATCTTCTCTTTCTTGTTTTATCCAGATTTTGATGAAACAAGATTTAATAATGTTTTGCTTGATTGAAATAGAGAAAGACAAGGGACTAGGGAATAGTATAGCCCCTTGTCATTTTCTTTTTATTGATTCTCACTTTTAGATTGGAGTAAGATTAATATGTTCTCAACTTGATTATCTGTAAGTTCTTTGAGAAATTCCGCATCTTCAGGTGTTAGAGTTTCAAGTATTTTCATTGCTTTCTCCAATCCATTGCGTTGATGGGTTTGAGGTGAAATTACGTTCTGGTATTTGGTGAACGCATCAACAAAATATCTTTTCTTGATGTCACGTGTATCTAGCCCAATATTAAGCAGGGTTTGTATAATTTTATCACCTACATTTAAATCATACTGGAATTGTTGAGGTAGCATACCTCTTGTTGCATCATTCCATTGAGAAGAGGTTAATTTTTTCCCAAGCAAGTAATATTTTACAGCAGTACTTGCTGGCATATTATATTCCCTGCTTACTTGCTGCACTTTCAACATAAATTCATTTTGTGTAGCCAAGCAAGAAAGTTCAACCTTCTCTTTCCCTTTTAACCCTCTATCTAAAGAGAGATTTGTTCCTTCATACTGGGCACATTCTTGTAGTGAATCAAATGATTTCACTTGTACATTCGTTACGGGTATTAATTCTCTTCCTTCCACCATAGCCTCTATGTTAAGGTTGTAGATCGCTTGGATCATTACCTGTTCCTTTACAGAGCAAACTGGAATTAAGGTATTTTGTGTTCCTTTCTCTATAAGATTACCATTAGGATCAGCTAATTCAATGTTTGCATCAAAAAATATTTGGGCATGAGTCATATACTTTGGAGAATTCTTTTCAAAATTTGGATCATTAAATATCTCCTTGGCTTGTTGCCAAATTTTTGTTTGGCTGCAAAAAGAGGGATTTTGAGCAATCATTACTTCTTTTATCTCCTTTTTAAGAAAACATCTCTTTTCATCCTCTTCGTATGTCCATATCTCTACAGGCATAAGAAGAGAGGTTTGTAGTAGTTTTTTCTTGTAGGCATTTTTAGCCTTTACAAGCTGCTTTTGAACTTTCCCTTTTTCCCTCTCTTCACATTCTTCTAGTTTCTCTTGGGCAGTTTTCACTGCTTGTTGTAGTGCATCTAATGTTAGAATTTTCCTTTCTTTTCTTACCTTCTTCTTTGTGGTTTGCCTCTTGAGGGAACTAGGTTCTTTGTATAGCACAACAGCCGTTGTCATGGCTGTTCTATCTGGAGCCTCACTTGTTGAACTATTATATTTCATATTTACTGAATTTAAAAGATTATTTCCTTCTTTTTTTTCATCCACCATTGTATAGGTTACAAATTCCATTTGATTGTTCATGATTACTTAATTTACATGTTAATAATAACCCCATGCAGAATAATTGATCAGTTTATCCTTTCTGGGGGTGATGAGTTTAGGGGGTGAAGGTTCAAATTCTCCTTTTCTCTTTTTTAGTGGAGTGTCTCACCTTGTAAGACTTGATCCTTCTCAACCCTGCATTCATCGGTTTGTTCAATAGCTAAAGAACATCGTAACCAGCTTTGTGTTGTTGATTACAATGCAAAAGTATGACAGGCAAGGGGGCGAAATCAAAAATGTAATTCCAGTAGATAAGGGGTGTATTTTCTATGTAATGGAAATCAATAGATTAGATAAATTTTCAAGTACATTTTTTACCAGTACTTGGGATTATATTGTTCCATTAATGTCTTTCCTTCCTCACTTGTTCCCATTTTGACAGAGGCTTTCTCAAAAAATTCTTGTTTTTTGCTTTTGTACGAACCTCTCTCTTTCTCCCTCTTTAAATTGTACTGGATATTCGTACGCATATTAATGATCCAAGTCGATAGAATTTTGTTTCTTCTCTTGTCCTTTTCCTCTATATTAAATTCATCATCATCTGGGACAACGGTAAGAAAATCAAGAACCTCTAAGAATTTAGTGATGAAGGTGCAAATCTTGTCAGTTATTTTACCTTCTGGACTGTGGTAAGGTGTTTCATCCTGCAAGAAGTGGTATAACTGGGTAACTATTCTATGGAAATCATGATCGGATTTAGCACCCACCTTGTTTTTATATTCCTTCAATTCAAATTCCACATCTTTGATATTATCCTCTTTTAGATACTGGCTGATGTATTCTGTGAGGTGGGTGAGAAACCAGTTATTGCTGTTATTTAAGGTGATAGAATGCCTGCCAAGTGTAAGTGTTACATCTTTATATGGATTATTCCATGCATCCATTGGCCTGTAAGTTGGATGGTCTTTATATCCTTTTTGGGCATCTGGAAATTGCTTGTAATTATCATGGAGGAATTTATATAATGCCAACATATCCGGTCTTACAAATTCATGGAATATCCTGTAATTGTAATCCCCACACGATTCAAAATAATTTGGCTCGATAGATGATTCACTGTAAACGTAAAACATTATCCAAAGGATCGTGTTTTGTTTATCATCAGTGATTAAATTGGATTCATCATTAAAAAATGCAATAATCTTGTTATATAAAGATTCTGGGTAGGCTAGATGGACAGGTTTGTTACCTTCAATGAAAAATTCCTCTGGTTTAAACTCGTCATGAAAAAATCCATCATCATCGTAAGTGGTTCCTGTTGCCTCTCCATGATAGATATGATTATTACACCAGTCTAGCATCCCCTGTATCTCAAACAGGGTGAATGAAAAATGTTTCTCTAAAATTGGAAGTATTTCTTTTAGATCACCACCATAGAAGTGGTAAATTAAATATTTCTCATCTTTTCTCTCTTCATTTTCCATGACGCTTTTTGATTGAAAAATAGGAACGATTTTTTTTATAGAAAAGGCTTGAATTTGTTGTTTCTTTTGAGGAATGTTCTGATTTAAATTTTTAGTTGATATTAGATTAAAGACATAGATTATTTAAAGGGTAAAATTATTTGAAGGAATAGAAACGGAAATTTTCCGTTTCTATTTATATATAAAGTTTACGAAATAAACACCAAAAATAAAAATATATTTGGTGTTGTATTATTAATTATTGATTAATAGTACTTTATAAACCTGCATAATTGTATCTTCCGTTTTCGCTGATAATCGTGAGCTTATTACCTTTTCCCTCGTCGTTATCGTAGCAACGACCAACGATTTGGGCGTCAATGTTAAAGCTTTTGGAAATGGCGATAATGTCATCGGCGATCTCTTCACCCACGTAGATCTCCATGCGGTGACCCATGTTGAACACCTTGTACATCTCTTCCCATGGGGTCCCCGATTGTTCTTGAATCAACTTGAACAAGGGAGGAACGGGGAACATATTATCCTTCACGATGTGCATATTCTCCACGAAATTCATCACTTTGGTCTGGGCACCACCGGAGCAGTGTACCATGCCGTGAACTTGTTTCCGGTACTTGTCAAGCACCTGCTTGATTACCGGGATGTACGTACGGGTCGGAGACAATACCAGTTTCCCGGCATCAATGCCCAATCCGGCAATTTCGTCTGTTAGTTTGCATTTCCCGGAATAAACGAGTTCTTCCGGTACGGAGTTGTCATAGCTTTCCGGGTATTTCTCTGCCAAATATTTGGCAAACACGTCATGTCGGGCAGATGTCAGTCCGTTAGAACCCATTCCACCATTATATTCTGTTTCATAACTCGCTTGTCCGTAAGAGGATAATCCGATTATCACGTCTCCCACTTTGATCCGGTCGTTTGAAATTACGTCCGAACGTTTCATCCGGCAAGTTACCGTGGAGTCCACGATAATAGTTCTTACCAGGTCTCCCACGTCTGCGGTTTCTCCTCCGGTGGAATAGATATTGACTCCCAACTTCCGGTATTCCTCGATCAACTCTTCCGTTCCGTTGATGATGGCTGCGATAACTTCTCCCGGTATCAGTTTCTTGTTTCTTCCGATCGTGGAAGAGAGCAGGATATTATCCACGGCCCCCACGCAGAGTAAGTCATCAATGTTCATGATTAGAGCATCTTGTGCGATCCCTTTCCACACGGATAAATCTCCGGTTTCCTTCCAATACATATAGGCAAGTGAAGACTTTGTACCGGCTCCATCGGCATGCATGATGTTACAATAACTTTTCTGCCCGCCTAAATAATCGGGGATAATCTTACAGAAAGCTTTCGGGAAAATACCTTTGTCGATGTTCTTTATGGCATTATGCACATCTTCTTTAGATGCAGACACTCCTCGCTGGTTATATCTTTCGTCTTTTCTCATAACAATTGAAAATTGAAAATTGAAAGTTGAAAATGAATGTTTCTCATGAAAATCCATCTTCAAGGATTCAAATTATCTTGATGTTAGCACTGACTTATTATCTCCACGCAAAGGTAGATATAATTTTCAATTTTCAATTTTCAATTTTCAATTAATTGCTCGTTTATCCAGCAATTCCATGAAACGTTCCTTGTAAGAATCGGAAATGGGGATATAGAGTTTTCCGAACACGATTCGGTTCCGTTCGATGGTTTTAATTTTGTTGATATTGACGATATAGGAACGGTGTACCCGGATGAATATGTCTCCGGGGAGATGGTCCTCGATACTCTTCATGCTCATCAGCGTGAGAATACCTCCCTCCTTGTCCTCGGTTTGGATGCGAATGTAATCTTTTAGACCCTCGATGTAAAGAATGTCTTTCAACTGGATTTGGATCAATTTGTAATCGCTTTTCACGAAAATAGAATCCGGTACGTTGGCAGAAACGTTTTCCACCCGGCTCATTTCGCTCCATCGTAAAGCTTTCGTGGCCGCCCGGAGAAATTCCGTGTAGTTGAACGGTTTCAGCAGGTAGTCTAGCGCATCAACCCGAAAGCCTTCCAGTGCGTATTGCTCGAAAGCGGTGGTGAATATGATTTTCACTTTGTTGCCCACGAGGCGGGACAGTTCCAGTCCGTTGAGTTCGGGCATCTGAATATCCAGAAAAACCAGATCTATCGGTTCTTCCTCTATGACGGAAAGTGCTTTCACGGCACTATCACATTGTGCGACTAGGTGTAGGAACGGTGTCCGGCTCACGTAACTCTCTAGCAAATCCAAAGCTAACGGTTCATCATCCACGATGAGGCAATTCAGTGTCATGTCCTTTCGTTTTAAAGTTGAATAAGTAGTTCCGTGATAAATCGGTTGTTAAGGGTTTCTGCCTTAAAGATATATTTTCCCGGATAGAGTAATTCCAGACGGCGTTTTAAGTTCGTTAACCCGATACCGGAACCACTCCGGTCGTTATCTTTTTTAGGATAGTTACTGTTCTCCACGAGACAGTTGAGTCGGTTGTTTTCCTGTAATTCGAGTTTGATATTGATAAATGATTCCTGCGTGCTACTGACCCCGTGTTTAAACGCATTTTCAATCAGTGGGATAAACAATAGCGGGGCTATCATGGCCCTGTTGCCTCTTTCCGGAATGGAAACTTCCAGCCGTGTACTTTTGGGTAAGCGAAGGCTCATTAGCTCGATATAGCTTTCCATGAACTCGAATTCTTTGTCTACCGACACGAAATGCTGGTTATTCTCGTATAGGACGTGACGTAACATGCGGCTAAGATCGTGAACAGCATACTGGGCCTTGTCTTGGTTGATAGCGATAAGCGAGTAGATATTATTTAACGTGTTGAATAAAAAGTGCGGGTTCAACTGGCTTTTCAAGTTTTGAAGTTCCGCCTCGGCCTGAGCTTTTTTTAGTTCTTGTTTCTCGTTCTCGGTTTCATACCATCCCCCGGTCATTTTGATTGCCACGCTGAGGGCGACAGTCAATGCCATGAGCATCATGTCCCGGGCGATAAACACGTACCGGGGTGGTCTAGGTAGGGACTCTTGTAACTCTTTCAAGGCTTTCGGAGTGGGTTCTGACAAATGTTTCCGGTGAAAGTCCTGCCAGAAATGAAGGCTGGCTCCCAAAAGCATCACGAGAACGATATTACTTAAAATGAATGCTGATACTTTTCGGCGGAAAAGCTGTCGTTCGATTAGCCAGAGAAAATTCGTGTAAAATATAATAAGACAACTTAACGGGACGAAACAGTACCCCAAATATCTGTTTAGGGTAATTGAAACACCTTCTCCGCGATAGAAGAAAAAGGGAAGGGCAAAGAATATTCCCCATCCAAGCACGTGGATGGCTCCCGTTAATATCTTCTTGTTCTGTGTCTTTTGCATTATATCGTCTTTCTCCACTTGCAAAGGTATAAAAAAGTTACAAGTTATAGGGTTGCAAGTTACAAGTTTATGGAAGAAGTTCTGTCGAACCGGTAATTTGAAAACTTGCAACCTGTAACTGCCGGGTTTCCCGGCAATCTATTCGTATCGTATAGCATCGATTGGGTTTAACTGGGATGCCTTTTGTGCCGGATACCAGCCAAAGAATATTCCGGTAATCGTGCAGACCAGGAAGGAAAGCACGACAGAATACATCTGGATGTATATGGGCCAGCCGATAGCGTATTTAATAATAAGTGATGAACCGATTCCAAGAATTACCCCGATAATACCTCCCGTGACGCTGATAATGACCGCTTCGATAAGGAATTGGAATAGAATGTGTCGTCCTTTTGCCCCGATGGACATACGGAGACCGATCTCCCGTGTTCGTTCGGTGACGGATACATACATGATGTTCATGATTCCGATGCCGCCGACAAGTAATGATATGCCAGCGATACAAGCCAACAGGACGGTCATTAAGTCGGTCGTCGTACTCATCATGGAACTGAGTTCTTCTTGCGAGCGCACGTGGAAATCGTCTTCATCTCCCGTGGCTATTTTATGATTCTGGCGTAGGGTAGCGGATATTTCCTCGATTGCTTCTTCGGAATCGTCTTCCGTGACGGCCGAGGCGAATATTCCTTGAATGTAGGTGATGGCCAACAGACGTTTCTGTATAGTGGTATAGGGGGCGATAATCATATCATCTTGGTCCTGTCCCATGGAGTTATATCCTTTGGGTGTCAATACTCCGATGATGCGGAAGGGGGTTTTGTTGAACCGGATGGTCTTTCCCAGTGGTTCTTCTCCCTTCGTGAATAGGTTATCAACGACGGTTTGTCCCACGATACATACTTTTGCGGAAGTTTTGATGTCGTGATCCGTGAACATCTCACCTTCCCCCACGCTGAACTTCCGAATGTCAAGATAATCCTGGTTTACTCCGTAGATGGTTGTCGGGGCATTATTGGCTCCATATATAACTTGACCGCTTGTATTGACGGAAGGGGTACATTTGTCGATCAAATCCACGTCACGAACGATCGCCTCGTAATCCTCCAGTTTCAGCGTTTGCATGCTGCTGGCACTTTGACGGACTCCCCCGAACTTCCCGTTCCCGGGATGGATCATGATCATGTTGGAACCCATCTCTGATATTTGGTCACGAATGCTACGTTTTGAGCCTTGCCCGATAGCCAGCATGGAAATCACGGACCCAACCCCGATAATGATTCCCAACATGGTCAGGAATCCTCGGAACTTGTTGTTAGCTAAGGCTCGTAAAGCTATTCGTATTAAATTTGCATAGTTCATGTGTTAATTTTAGATTTATGATGTTAGATTTTAGATTGAACCACCTCCCATTTTCAGGTAATATTTCATTCTAAATTTTAAATTCTACATTTATTTAATCGTTTTCTTTCGGTAGTGCATCCAGTACTTCTTTAGCCGAGGCTACGTTTGGGTTAACCGTGTCTTCCGTAATATGACCGTCCCGTAGAACGATATTTCGACTGCTGAACTGGGCAATTTCGGGATTATGGGTTACAAATATAATGGTTCTTCCTTCCGCATGGAGACGTTGAAAGAGCGTGAGAATTTCAAATGAAGTACGGGAATCTAGGTTGCCCGTAGCCTCGTCGGCAAGTAGGATTACCGGATCGTTCACAATAGCCCGGGCGATGGCAACACGTTGTTGCTGTCCGCCGGACATCTGGTTGGAACGATGGTTGATCCGGTCGCTTAATCCCACGGCCTTCAAAGCCTCCAGCGCTTTTTCCCGGCGTTCCCGGGATGAAAAGGATGGATTATAAAGTAACGGTAATTCCACGTTTTCCACAGCTGTTGTTTTGGGTAACAGGTTATATGATTGGAACACGAATCCGATTTTACGATTTCTCAGTGAAGCCCTGTCATTTTTCCCCATATCCCTAACCGCGATACCATCGAGGTAATAGTCCCCTGAGGAGGGAGTGTCGAGGCATCCGAGGATATTGAGCAGGGTGGATTTCCCGGAACCACTCGTACCCATTATCGTCACGAACTCTCCGGCACGGATCGAGAATGATATACCGCGCAAAGCATGAACGGTTTCAGATCCGACCTTAAAATCCCTCCTCAGGTTTTCTATTTTTATAATATCATTTGCCATGATTTCAATCTTATACGATAATTATTTCTTCTTTTGTCCCGGACGTGGTGGCATGAATGGGTTGGATTCCTCGTTGCCTCCTTGAGGGACTATTTTTTTGTTGCGTTGAACTCCTACAATTAGGCGAGAACCTTCCTGTATTCCCTCTTTTACTTCCGTGTATATTCCATCACTGACCCCCACTTTGATCACTTTGGAAACGATGCCTTCTGCCGTTTGCAACCAAACTACTTTTTCTCCTTTTCCTGTTTGTGGAGCTAGTGTGGTCTGCGGGTTTTCTGGGTCAGTTTCCGGGGTAAAACGGAAAGCTTTCAACGGGGCCAGCAGAATGTCGTTTTTCTCCATCGTGTAAACCGTGATATTTGCGGTCAGTCCCGGTTTCAGTTTTAACTCGGGATTCGGGGCATCAATAACTACCTCGTAAGTTACCACGTTAGATTCCGTGGTCGGGTTCAATCGTACTTGAGTCACGTCTCCCTCGAACGTGTCATCCGGGAAAGCGTCGACCGTGAACGTCACGCGTTGTCCTTCGAGTACCTGACCGATATCAGCCTCGTCCACGTCAGCGATCACTTGCATCTTGCGCAAATCGTTGGCGATAGTGAACATGGTCGGGGTTTCGAAACTGGCGGCAACTGTTTGTCCCTCTTCCACCTCTCTGGATAAAACTACCCCGTCGATTGGCGAGTAAATCGTGGCATAATCAAGATTTGATTGTGCTTTTACCAGTGTGGCTTGTGCTTTTTCGTAGGCTTGTTGCGCTTTCTCGTGCTGGTATAATGCTTCTTCGTATTCTGTTTCGCTGATTAAATTTTTTTCGTGTAACTGGTGCAAGCGCTTGAAATTTTTATCTTGATACTCGAATTCACTTTTGCTTGATTTTAGATTTGCCATTTCAGATTTCAGTTCGGCTTCCAGTAGTTTTCTATCGAGTTCCGCAAGTAATTGTCCTTTTGTCACGACGGAATTGTAGTCCACGTAAATGTGTGAAATCGTTCCGGAAACCTGGGTACCCACGTCGACTTTGGTAATTGGTTCTATCGTTCCCGTGGCGGTCACTGTATTATTAATAGAGCCTTTTTTCAGTTCGACAGTCTCGTACGTCGTCACTTTCTTATCTCCCGAACGGAAGAAGAAAAAGGCTCCGACGATAACGGCGATGGCGATGATTATGGTAACAATCTTTTTCATGTTGTTCTATAATTAATATTTTACATTAGATTTCGATAGGTTGATTACGGTAGAAGTTGAGCAGTTTGAGTGAAAGAATCGCCTCGAACTTTGCTTGAATCTGTTCTTGTAAGGCAGAAAGATAATTGTTTTTTTCCGTGAGTAATTCCACCGTGTTTTTCATGCCAGCGTCGAATTGTTCTTGAACGAGGTTGTAACTCATCGTGGCCGATTTCACGCTGTTCGTGGCAGCAACGTATCTACTTTGTGCGGAGATCACGTTCTGGTGGAGTGTTTCTACCGTTTTCCACAGTTCCTTGCGGGTATTCAACTCTTCCAGTCGGGCTGTTTCCGTTTGTAATTTTGCTTTCTCAATGGCTGATTTGATCTGACGATTTTTAGAAATGGGGATACTAATATTGAGCCCCACATTCTCGTTTAATCGATTATTTAGTTGTTTTGAAAAAGAGTGGTCTGATTCCGAATCATGGTTCGTGGCCACGGATGCGCTAAGTGAGATGCTGGGCAAGCGATCTCCTGCTGCGATCTTTTCTTCCAGCCGTGCCGATTCCACGTTCAACTGGCTGTTCTTCATTTCCGGCATGGTTTCTAGGGCGATCTGGTAAACTTCCAAGGGAGAAGGTGCCGGGGTGAGTACTTGGGTGGCCTCCAATTCCGGGAAATAGATGTCAAAACTATCCGTTGGGTCGAGTTCTAATAATTGTTTTAGTTGTAATTTGTTCAAAGTGAGAGTATTTTCTGCCATTGTCACGTTGTACTGATCGTTGCTGTATTGTGCTTCAATCTGGGCGTAATCGCTAGGGGCTATTGAACCGGCAGCCAGTAATTCTTTGGAACGTGCCAGCTGGGCGGCAGAGGTTTCCAACGTTTGCTGGTTGGTTTTTAGCGATTCGTTTGCGTAAAGTATTTGCAGGTAGGCCTCGGTGACGGCAATTTCGATGTCGTTCTCGGCTATGTTTACTTGGTACTCTTGGGCTATGTTCGTTATTTGTTGCTGACGGATCGTGCGAGTTAATTTACTCCCGTTGTAAATTGTCAGCCCCCCGTTTAGGGTGTAATTACCCGTGTAAGCACTCTGAGACTTGAATTTACCATCCGATTGTTCTGTTTTCTGGTGTCCCCAGTTTTGCGAACTGTTGAATGTTAACGATGGAAAAAGCTGTGCTTTTGCTTGTAATAAATCTATGTAAGCATTTTGTTGCGTTACTTTTGCCGATTGTACCTGGATGTTATTTTTCCGGGCATAATCAATACAATCCTTCAAATTCCAGGAAGAAGTGGGCTTTTCCTGAGAAAAGCCCACTAAGGACGGAATGATTATAAAAAGGATGGTTGCAATGTTTGTTTGTATATTCATCTTGTTTTCTTTTTTTGCTTTTTACAAAAATATAAGGTGTTGAAAACGAATACAATTAATTTAGATGTTGAGATTTTTTTTGTCGATGAATGAGTGTTTTTTGTCGACGAGGGAGTATTATTTTGTCAATAGGAAATAAAGTTCAGATTTATTTATTATTTTAGAACGTGAATTTTGAAAAAGTTGTGTTTTGTGTAAAATTCTAATTTAACAATTTATGAGAAAAATGACATTTATATTTGTCGTGGCTATTGTTTTGTGCGGGATGATTTCTTCTTGTACAAATGGAGTATCTGAAAAAGAGACGAAAAAAAGTTTAATGATCGAGGTCCTTGTGCCTGAACGTCCTGCGGGACAAAAGGATGTAGTAAATCTGGTAACACCGAAACTGGATACAGTGCGGGTTGGGTTTATCGGTTTGGGGATGCGGGGACCCGGTGCAGTGGAACGATTCTTACATATTCCTGGAACAAAGGTGGTTGCTCTGTGTGACATTCGCCCGGAACAAGTAGAGAAATGTCAAGGTATTTTGAAGAAAGCGGGAGTTCCGGAGGCTGTCGGTTATTCCGGGAGCGAGGATGCTTGGAAACAACTTTGTGAACGGGATGATATTAATTTAGTGTATATTGCTACCGATTGGTTACATCATGCTCCGATGGCTTTATATGCAATGGAACACGGGAAACACGTGGCGATTGAGGTGCCTGCTGCCATGAATATGGAGGAAATTTGGGCATTGATTAATATGGCAGAGAAGAAACAGTTACATTGCATGATGTTAGAGAATTGCGTGTATGATTTTTTTGAATTGACAACGTTGAATATGGCTCAACAAGGTGTGTTTGGTGAAGTTTTGCACGTGGAAGGGGCTTATATTCATAACTTGGAGGAATTCTGGCCTTATTACTGGAATAACTGGCGTATGGATTATAACCGGAAACATAGAGGGGACATTTATGCTACTCACGGAATGGGACCGGCTTGTCAGTTATTGGATATTCACCGGGGGGACAAGATGAATTACTTGGTATGTATGGACACGAAGGCCGTTTCGGCTCCCGAGTATTTGAAAAACAAGACTGGGGAAGAGGTGAAAGATTTCAAGAATGGGGATCACACGATCACGCTGATTCGCACGGAAAACGGGAAGACTATCCAGATTCAGCATGACGTGGTATCTCCTCGTCCGTATAGCCGGATGTACCAGTTGACGGGAACCAAAGGATTTGCTAATAAATATCCGGTTTCGGGATATGCTTTGAAATCGACACAAATTTCCTCGGATGTGGCTCCCGATCACGAGGATCTGAATTCTCACGGTTTTGTTCCGGAGGATGTGAAGAAGGCTTTGATGGAAAAATATAAACACCCGATTCAGATCGAGTTGGAAGAGCAAGCCAAGAAAGTGGGGGGACATGGTGGAATGGATTTTATCATGGATTACCGTTTGGTATATTGCTTGCGAAATGGATTACCGTTAGATATGGACGTGTATGATTTGGCAGAATGGTGTTGTTTGGGTGAGCTGACGGCTCTTTCTTTAGAGAATAACAGTACTCCCGTGGCAATTCCCGATTTCACCCGCGGAGGGTGGAACAAGACGAAAGGGTATCGTCATGCGATGGTGAAATAAATCACGATTTGAAATATAAAAATAACAGCCCTCTGAAAAGAAGAGGGCCGTTATTTTTAGCTGCCTTATTTTATTTTTCTAACGCTTTCTTGATCTGCCGTTTGGCTAATGTAAGCGGAGCTAGTGAACAAGGTCCGTTCACGCAACCACCATCACAAGCCATCACTTCGACAAACTGGGCTTCCGGTTTTTTCACCATAGTTTTCAGTAAAGTCTGGTTCTTTTTGTCAAGTCCTTCGAGAGAAAGGGTTGTGTAACCGTTCCCAACAGCTTCTACAATAGCATTGCGAACTCCACCGGCTTGAGCGTATCCGCGGGCGAATTTCGTAACTTCCGGATCCAATGGTAATTCTTCACAAGTTTCCGGATTGATGTCATAAGCCACCATGAATGCTCCCAATTCTTCAAAGCTCATCACGTAGTCCACTTCCGGAACGTACATTTCAGCTTCGTAACGTTTAGCCAGACACGGGCCGATAAATACGACTTCGGCATCCGGATATTGTTCTTTTACCCGGCGAGCGGCGTAAACCATTGGGCTACGGGTATCGGAAACAAACGGTTTTACCATGGGGGCGTGTTTGTCCACCCAACCCACGTACGCCGGGCAACAGGAGGTGGTCATGAAAGGTTTCCCTTCTTCCATGCGTTCCAGGAACTCGGCAGCCTCGTTGCGGGAAGTATCTTCTGCACCCAAAGCCACTTCTACCACGTCGTCAAAGCCGATGGCCTTGATGGCGGAAAGAATTTGTCCCGGAGTTGCGTTGAACTGTCCGTAGATAGCCGGAGCCGGGATCGCTATGATTTTCTTGTCCGGGGCGGTAATGCTCTTGTACACGTCGATTACTTTAGAACGTTCCATGATAGCTCCGTAGGGACAAGTTTGCATACATTTCCCGCAATAGATACATTTATCTTTATCTATATGCTCGGTTCCGTCTTCGCCTTTGGTGATCGCTTTCACCGGGCAAACATCCTCGCAAGGAACAGGAGTGTACACGATCGCGTGGTAAGGACAAACTTTAGAACATAGTCCGCAACCCACGCAGTCTTCCTGCGTGATGCAGGCTTTACCCCCCTTGAAAGAGATAGCTGCTTTCGGGCAGTTCATCAAACAAGGACGTCCTTCGCAACCGCGACACATATTAGTCACGAAATACTGGGATTGCATACAAGCACTACAAGCCTCGTGAACCACAGAAAGAATATTCTCTTTCGTATTCTTGTTATCAAGTGCTTTCTGTGCGAACTCAGACAAGGGGATCAGGTCGATTTCCTCGTCCGTGATTTCAAAGCCCAAGATTGAAATAATCTTATGCTTCAAGATGTAGCGATCTTTATGCACGCAACACTTGATCGGTCTTTTATTTTTTGGGCGCATTTCCACTGGAATGTACTTCACCCCATCTACTAGATTTTCTTCCTTTAAAAGTTTTACAATTCTAATCAGTAACTCACGCTTCGTGAGCATCGCAAAATTGTCATATAACATTTCTTACTTCCTCTTTAACAATTTGTATTAAACTATTTTTACTAACGCCAGCAATACGTTTTCCATTTACTTCAATAAACGGTGGGGCTTGTTCACCTTTGCCACACCCTAAACATGGAGAATAGCTTACATTAAGATGTTCGAGGATATTCTGGGGAAGAGATTCAATCACATCTCTCAACTCTGCGCCACCCATGACATAGCACATGGTGCCCACGCATATTTTTACATTTATTTTTTCCATAATGTTGTGAGTCGGTTTTGTTTTAGATTTTATCCCCTAAATATACATAATCTCTACATCTTTCAAATACTTTGTCTCCAATAAAAATTTTATTTTTTTGACCACGTTTCTCCGGATCTCCAACTCCACGGGAAGATTGGGATCTTGGTGCGCCGTGTTGATACGGGTTCCCACGAGTAACGTGATTTTATCACTATTCAACAACATTCTCACCATCAGTTCTGCCGGTCCGGCTTCCCGACGGCGGTCAATATCTCCTTCCGTCAGGATGCGTTCCACCTTACCTAACGTCAAGATTCCCTCGGTGACAAGATCAACGCCTTCCATCTTGGAGATGGGAGGGAGCTCCTTGTCCACGATATTCATGTCGACCACCATTTTCGCACCCAGTTCACGGGAGATAATGGTTGCCGTGGTTCCCCCACACAGGATTTTTTTCCCTTGAAATTCCCGAACCCGGTTGGCCAGGTATTTATCGTTCTTCTCGTCATAGGGAGGACCTGTACACACAAGCAAGTTACGGGGTTTCCGCATGTAGATGACACAACAACTCGTGTCGTCTTTCAACGAGTAACCATCGTTCTTTTCTGCTTGATTTACTATTTTATGTGCCAATTCTTTGGCAGATATATCATTATATTGATTTACTAGATTAGCAATATATTCCTTTGCCCCGTCTTCCCAACCAAAGGGCATTTTAGCCGTTCCCATACCGGATTGGCTTACCCCGTCACTGAAGAAGATAATCCGGTCTTCTTTTTCCAGCGTGAACTCGGAAATCCACAGAAATGTATTCTCAAGGTCTTCCCGTTCCACTGGGATTTTTTCCTTGGATATGTTGACGAAACGCCCGTTCCGGTATAAATAGTAGGAGGGAGTTTCATATTCGATAATTTTCACGTTACCGAAACAATCAATGTCACAAATACAAAAGGTCGAGTAACTGATCTTTCTCACCATGTCTTTCGGCAAGGTATTCATGATCGAGGTAGAAGTACGTAGGATGCTTTCATTCATGGCGGTAAAGTTCATGGCCATGGTTGCCGTCATCGTGGATAGGACACAGGCTTTGATCCCGCTTCCCAAACCATCCGATAGCACGCTGATGACACGTCCTTCACCTTTTAGTTTTTGAGACATGAAACAATCCCCGCAGACAACATTGCCCGCTTTATTCTTCTGGAAGAAGTCAACTTCGATGAAATTACCGTTGTTTCTCAAGACAAATGAAATTAGAGTGGTTTCTTTTGGTCATTTTTCTTGTAAGCCTCCATTACAGTGCGCAACGTGGCATCCGTGAACGCGGCATTTTCCCCGAGCAAACAAGCTACTTGCTGGACGGTTTCCATGTGTTTCTTGATTACCTCTTGGGTCTTTTCAAGCATCCATTCTTTACGGACGTAAGGTTCGCGTAAATCTTGCAATAGCCCGAAAACTAATCGGTGAGGTTGTATGTTATAGATGGATATAATCCATGTCCGGTCTTCTTCCCGTACCTGTCGTTCGATAATTTCCTTTCCGGTTGTCAACACGGCACGGAACAAGTCTTCGTAGGAACAGATATTTTTCAATGCCACTCCGTTTAGTCCGGGATCAACTTCGTAAATGGAAGCAATGTCCTCTCCCATGAGTGTGGCGCAGGATTGATTCATATCCACGACTTTCAATTCCGAGTTGACGAGTAATACTCCGGCCGGAATCTTTTGGAGGAGTACGGTGGCCTTGTCATGTGCGATTTTTCTCATGTAAGATACACACATATTTTCTTCGGCCCGTCCTTCCAGCATGGCAATGGCGAAATCACGGCACGAGTCATAACCGCAGCCACTACAATTTAATTCATCCTCTGGTCCGGTTTTACCCACGACGGCCATGGCCTGTTTGATCTCCTCTTCCGTGTAGGTGTGATCTTGTACGTGGGGGTCTTTGCAGAACAAGATCTGCAAATCAATATTTTTGAAATCATCTTTGGGATTTCCCAATTCCGATTGGTGGATAATCTCGTATCTTTTTAAGGCCGGGGATATATGGCTTAATTTGGCAGGACCATTAATGCATCCGCCCTTGCAAGCCAGTAATTCCAAGAAGATGGAATCGTTCTCCCGGTGTGAATCCAGCTCTTTCAACACGTCTTTCACGGTAGAAAGTTCCGAGAAAGCCATGTGATGTATTTGTTTTTTGCCCTCTTGCATTCCTTTTAACATCCCACCTTCAATGGGGTAGTAAGCGCCCATCCCGGAACGGTAAGGAACAAAACGGGCTTCAGGCTGATTCGGTGCGATATTTTTCAAGTTGATGTCGGATTGTTCGAACCATTTTTTCAGGTCCTTGAACGTGATCACCACGTCAACGAGGTTATTAAAGTAGTCTGCTTCCAGTTTTTTGCAGATACAAGGACCTGCAAAAACAATTTTCACGTCCTCCCCGTACAGTTGTTTCAGAATCTTGGCGTGAGCCAGCATGGGAGAAATAATCGGAGTGATAAAACGCACATGATCCGGGGAATATTTCCGGATATATTCAACAACCACCGGACAAGCCGAAGAGATGTACACGCCACTCTCGGCTTCTTCCAAGAATCTTTCGGTCCGATCCGTGACGATTTCAGCTCCTAGAGCAGTTTCCGACACACTTGTAAAACCTAAACGCTTGATAGCAGCAATCAGCACGCTGGAATGAACTCCCTCGAATTCACTTACGTACGAGGGTGCCAAGGATAGAATGACTTTCGGGTTTTGTGTCAAAGTTAATTTCGCACGGGTTAACCCGTCACGAATTTTTTTAGCCCCGGTTGGGCATACTTGCGTGCAATGCCCGCAGTAGATACAACGGTCTTCAATGATGGATGCCTGATTGTTTTCCATTCGGATTGCCTTCACGGGGCATTCCCGGATACATTTATAACAATCTTGACAATTGTCCGGTTCTGTATAGATGGGTCTTAGTTGCATGGGAATTCTTCTTGTAAGATTTTGTACAAACGCGATAGATTTACTTCTTCATACACTTTGTCATCGATCCGGATAATAGGACCCTTACTACACAATTCCTCGCACAAATGCCCGCAGAAATCGATCTCTGCTTCCAAGTTGTTTTCACTTAGATATTTCTTGATTGCGCCGAGGTTTGTGTTGTTTCCCCGGGAAAAACAAGAACTTCCTAAACAGATTCTGATCTGGCGCTTTGACATACTTGTAATTGTTCGATTATCCTGTTGCTGCTTTCTACGCTACAAAAGTAGGATATTTATTGTTATAAACCCAATTATATTGCAACTTTAATATTGATATATCATTTTTACTTTCAATTTGTAACTTTTTTGATGTTATTGAAAGGGGATTGCGAGACACCGGCGTATGTATACTGCAATACCGGAGTGTGTACCTTTATCTCGTGTGCAAAAAAATAGCTCCTTTTTACAGGAGCTATTTTGTATAAACTTGAAATATTTTTTTATTTCTTCTCTTCTACTTTCTTTTTGAATCTTCTGGTCAAGTCGAAAGAGATAGGAGTTGCGATGAACAGTGATGAGTATGTACCAACAATGATACCCACTAACAAGGCGAAAATGAATCCCTTGATAGACGCACCACCGAAAATGAATATCGCTAACAACACGACGATGGTTGATAATGAAGTACTGAACGTACGACGTAGCGTGGAGTTCAATGCGTCATTTACTACTTGTTCATCGTCCCGTTTCGGGTATAATTTACGGTACTCACGGATACGGTCGAATACAACCACGGTATCGTTGATGGTGTAACCTACAACCGTCAATACGGCAGCGATAAAGGATTGGTCAACCTCCAAAGAGAACGGTAACAGACCTGCAAACAAGGAGAATGCTCCGATTACGATGATCGTGTTGTGAGCCAAACCGACAACAGCTCCGGCACCATATTGCCATCTTGAGAATCGTACCATGATGTAGATAAAGATACCGATCAAGGCAAACAATACCGACCAAACGGCTGCTCTAGTCATGTCTTCAGCCACGGCAGGTCCGATCTTTTGAGTCTGTTGCAAATGCACGTTACGGAATGTCTCGTAATCTGTTCCAGCGGGAAGAATCTCTTGTAATCCGATATATAATAATGAGTCTACGTTTGCGTCAACATCGGCTCCGGTTTCAGCAATCCGGTATTTCGTGGTGATCTTCACGTTATTTGCAGTTCCCACGGTCTTCACTTCTGGAGCGCTTCCGTAAACACCTGCCAGTTTTTCGGCAACATCACCCACTTGTACGTCTTGTGCGAAAGTCACGGTATAAGTTCTACCTCCCACGAAGTCGATACCTTTATCCAAACCTCTGGTGAACAAAGATATGAAACAAAGTACAATCACGATACCGGAAATTGTGTAACTGATCTTCCGTTTTTTTAAGAACGGGAACTTGGTATTTCTCAACCAGTTTGCAGTTAATGGGGTTGTGAAGGTAACATTGTCACTCTTGGATGCAGCTCTTTCAAGGATCAAACGAGTGATGAAGATAGCCGTGAATAATGAAGAAAGGATACCGATGATCAATGTGGTTGCGAAACCTTTGATTGGGCCTTCTCCGAAGTAGTACAGGATAAATCCGGTTAATAACGTGGTCAACTGACCGTCGATAATAGCCGAGTATGCATTATTGTAACCTTCTTTGATAGCAAGTTTCAAGCCTTTACCGGCTCTGATTTCCTCTTGGATACGTTCGTAGATCAACACGTTGGCGTCGACGGCCATACCCATAGTCAACACGATACCGGCGATACCGGGTAAGGTTAACACGGCTCCGATGGAAGCGAGAATACCAAACAGGAAGAATAAGTTGGCAAGCAATGCAACGTCGGCAGCCAAACCGGCACTCTTGCTATAGAAGAATAACATATAGGCCAATACCAACACGAACGCAATGATGAATGACCACATACCGGATTGGATAGCTTCTTGTCCCAATGATGCTCCAACCACCTCGTCAGCGATGATACGCGCGGGTGCGGGTAATTTACCGGATTTCAAGATGTTTGCAAGGTCACCTGCCTCTTTCACGTCAAAACGTCCGGAAATCTGGGAGCTACCGCCCTTGATCTCGTCGTTTACGTTAGGAGAGGATGCAACCATACCGTCAAGTACAATAGCGATACAACGTCCGATATTATCTTTTGTCAAACGAGCCCATGTTTTGGTTCCCTCTCCATTCATCTGCATGGAAACAACCGGTCGACCTTGTTGATCATAGTCTTGTCTTGCATCAATTACAGCGTCTCCTTCAAGCGGAGCTTTACCATTACGCGTGGTAATTTTGATGGCGTGTAAAGGAACCATACCGTTTACAGCTTTCATTTCCCACAATAAACGTGCGTTTCTGGGGAAAGCTGCTTTTACCTGCGGTAATCTTAAATAGGCGTTGATTTTAGCCGTATCTTTAATGTTGGCATATCCAATTGTAGAACCACCCACGGGTTGAAATTGTTGAGTTACGTTAGGTGATAATATGGCAAGAAGCGGATGTTCTTTCTCGTATTCAGCCATACTAGTTACCGTTTTCAATGAATCGGATTCACCTTTGATCGCATCTAGAATGGCAGATTCTTTATCTTGTACTTTTGTCGTGTCTGCAACTTGTGTAGTTGTTTCTTCATTTGTTACATTGGATGCTTGGGTGTCAAGAACCTCTTTTAGTTTTTGATCTGCGGCAACCAAATAGTTGAAGAATGCATCTTCTCCGGCATCTTGTCCTTTCGCGTTGTCGAATGTTTCATAGAACTCCAAAGCGGCAGTTCCTTGTAACAACTCTCTCACACGTTGCGGTTCCTTGATACCCGGCAACTCGATAACGATTCTTCCAGAGATGTCAGCTTTACGGATATTGGGTTGGGCAACACCAAAACGGTCGATACGAGTACGAAGAATGTTAAACGTGTTGTCAATTGCTCCGTCAGCCTCTTTGCGGATCACGTCGAGAACTTCTTTATTAGTAGCTCCGACTTTGATCTTTTCTTTCATTTCGTGAGTACCGAAAATAGCTGGGGATGCCAGTTGTGCTCCCGGGGCAATTTTTTCGAAAGCCTCTCCAAAAAGGGTTACGAAGTCTTTCGGGCTGGAAACTCTCATCTTCACTGCCTCCTCGATTGCTTGATTGAAAGCGGGGTCCGTGCTGTGGTTTGCCAAGCTCTTTACTACGTCTACAACGTCAACTTCCATGGTCACGTTCATACCACCCTTCAAGTCCAAACCGAGGTTCAGTTCTAATTCCTTACATTCCTTGTAAGTGAATTTGGCTAAACCGAGGAAATTGTAGACGGGTTGGTTTGCGACCGAATCTAAATACTCTTTCTCTTTAATAGGGTTACCGTTGGCGAACTCCTTCGCCGCGTTCTCTACCTGGTTGGTTTTATAAGTAAAAAACAACTGATAAAGACTCACCAATGCCAAAGCAACAGCGAGTAGTGTAATCGCTCCTTTATTCTGCATCTGTTTAATGAATTTATAATTACTTAAGCTTCAATTCTTCTTTTAACACATATTTAGTGCGCAAAAGTATAACAATTTTTTCAAAATTGCTATACAATTAGGCAGATACTTTTAATGTTAACTCCTTATTTCCATAATCAATGACCGCTTCATGCCTGACGAGAAAATCGCTCCCCAACAATCCGGCAACCCTGCGCTGCAGGTGTTTGTCATATAGAGAATTCACGTACTGCAAGTCGATGACTGCCGCATGTACGTTCTCGATTGTGTGGTCGCCGATTTGTAGAGCCGTGATATTCACAAGCTGTACCTCATTAATTTCTCCGCACACACCCCCGGAGTTAATCTCGGAAACATCATCCAGCGGTTCATAACTAAACGGTGTAAGTTTGTCTATGACCGTCACGGATGCTCCCGTGTCTATAATGAAATCTCCCTCAATGCTACCGATTTGCAGAGAGACGATGATGTGAAAGCTGTTATCTTCCAGTTCAACGATCTCTATCGGAATCTTTATCTCCATATTTTAAAGTTTGCACAAACTTACGCATTTTCGGTGAAATCCAAAAAAAGAGGAATGTTAATTTCGGAAAGAAATCAAGGAATAAAGCTAATAATTACAATTCGTTAATCCTCGTGTATGTTGTTCTTAGCACGATATGAATAAACAATTGAACGTGTAAATGGTTATTAGAGAGGAAAATGCTACGGATAAAATTCCCAGTAAAATCATATTGACGGTTTGGAGCTTGATATTGTAAAGGCCTATGATCAAACTGGCTATGGATTGCAATCCGGAAATCCCGAAGATCGCTAGGGCAAGATAATGACCGAAACGGTTGTCGTATATTCCTATTGAGTACAAGGTGACTAGGAAAACAACGAGTAGGGATAGTGTGATGGATAAATTGTGTATCCAAAATTTTTTCATGATGTTGTTGATTTTTATTTTTCCTCTTTTCGGTTGATTCCGGAAAGAGGAAAAAGTTGTTATTGGTTATTGTACCAATTTATTTTTTGAGAGAAATACATGATGATCGCCAGGATAACGAATAATCCGATACTCCCCACCAGTAGAGCGTAGGTTTCCAGTTGGATCAGGAAGAAAATATAGGCGTAAAGACAAGCCAGAAGTCCTCCGATCGTGAATGCTGTTTTCTTTATTTTTAAAATGCCGACCATGTAGAACGTGATGAGTAAAGTGGTCATGAGGGCGGAGATGATATAGGCGGGGGTGAAACCGATATGTTCGGACGTGGAGACTAATAGCGTGTAGAACAAGCATAGGGCCAGTCCGATAAGTAGATATTGAACCGGGTGAATGTTCTTTTTCTGGAATATTTCCACGAAAAAACTGACAACGAAAGTCAATATGATGATTAAAAAGGCGTATTTAGCGGAGCGTGTGGATTTCTGGTATTGGTCTACCGGGAACAGGAGATTTACCCCGAATGTGGATTCCGTGATGGCGTAGTTCGTGTATTGGAATCCCAAATTGTCATCCGTCATGTCCCTGTATTCGTTCGTGGTGGCACGATAGGGACTCTCTTTGAGAATCTGTGAATAGTTCCGGTTGAATTCCAGTACTTCCCATTTGCTCGTAAAACCTTCTGACGAGACCTCTCGTTCAGTGGGTAAAAAGGCTCCATTGAAGCTTGGGGTTTGACAATTTGAACGAATGGCGACTTTTGTTGTTCTGCCAAGAGGGGTAAATTGAATGGATTCGGAGCCTTTCAGTTTGAGTTTTATCATGAAATGAACGATCGAATCGTTTGTAAACAGTTGTTGTGGCGTGATTTTCGATGATATGCCGGAAACGACGAGGCTGTGGGGATCAACCCCGGGTGTGAAATTCAGTTTCCGGTTGTCCCATTCAAGCGAGATTTGTTCATTGATTCCTCGCAGATCGCTGATTCCAAGGTTGATTGTGGCGGTTTCAATCCACTTGTCGTAGGGGAATAGATTGCTTTCTTTCAAGTCTTTGGCCGAGAATGTTCCGGTAATCTCCAGCGTGGAATTGTAAACGATAATTTCATATAATCCTCGTTTGAGTTCCTGCGTGTTGACGTCTCCGGTGATGTTCAGTTGTTCGGGGAGATAATTGATATATCCCTTTTGGTTCTCTCCTTTTTCGTTCTGGTAAAAATAAGGGATGGTTAATATCGGGCCAATGAGGGTTTGAGACTTACTCCATTTTTGTTGAACCTCTTGTGCGGCGGCATTTGCAGTCATTTCCCTTTCATTGATGAGTCCTCGAATCATGCTCATGGGAATGAAAGACAGGAGGATTAGGAAGGCAATGAGTACAATCTTTAGAACTAAAGAGTCTTGTTTGTTGAGACTTTTTCGTGTGCTGTTCTCTTTTTGATTTTTTGCTGTTTGTTCGTCCATGGTGTATTGTATTTAATGTTATTTGAAAAGAACTTTGAAATTCAAAGTATAATAAGTAAAAAAAATTATATATTCTGGTTCCTTAAAAACTCTTCCAAAGCGTTTAAGTGCTTTGCAAAAGCCTCCCGGCCTTTCTGCGTGACGGAGAACGTCGTGTTGGGGCGTCGTCCGATGAATTGTTTCTGGCATTGGATATATCCCAATTCCTCAAGACTCCTGGTGTGGCTGGCTAGGTTCCCGTCCGTGAGATCGAGTAAATTCTTGAGGGTTACGAAATCTACCGATTCGTTGACAATCAAGATGGACATGATCCCCAAGCGTGCCTTACTTTCAAAAGCCTTGTTTATATTTTCCAGATATTCTTTCATGGATTGCGATTTACACTTGGTTACGGTTTTGCCGGATGCTGTTTGTGTTCAACTTTACAATAAAAGTATATTCCTGCTACAATGTGAAGTAATCCGAAACCGGTAACCCAGAATAAAAGGGCATGGGTGATCACAAAACTGTCAACGAGGCCTAACAGAATCTCTGCGTAACCCAAGTAACGTATGTTCGAATAGGTGTACTTGGAACAATTCACGAGAGATAACCCGTAAAAAATGAGCATTATGGAAGAAGTCAATCCGTAATATTGCTGCCATATTAAAGAGAAACAAAGAATCCCGCCAGTCAGCAAAGGAAGAAAGAAATTCCAAAGCAAACGGTGAACGGATTTATCTTTAAAGATGTTTCTATATCCTTTTTTGGCTTTTTGGTAGCTCATCGTGAAGGTGGTAAGAAGGGAAAGTGCGAGTACTCCCAGTGCGATCAAGCAAATTGATGCGAGCTGGTAAGTAGTGTTGATATTTAATAATGGAATATTAAATAAGGTGTCAAAAGAGTCTTGTTTGTTTAGAATAAAGTAGACTAAGCCGGTTCCGATGCAAGCATAAATGCCAACGAGAATAGCGGAAATTCCGCTTATCGACATGAATTTCGTGGATTTTTCCATGAGTTCTTTGATGTCGTGTAATGTATCGAGTGCTTCTTTATTTTTCATGTTTTAAAAGTTCTTTGTGTTGCAAAGTTAAGACGGATTTTTTATTAAATCAATAAAAAGGTGAATTATTTTGTAGAGGATATTGTTGTTGAAATTTACATAAATTTAAACGGTGTGGAATATTGGTGTTTGGTATGTGTAAAAATTCCACACTTTCCTATTGCCCCATGATGAAACCTAGAGATCTTTTTTGCAGAAAATCAATTCGATATTTTCTTCCTTGTGTTTTGGCGTGTTTGTTGTGGAGGAAAAATTACGTGAATTTCTGAAGGATAATTAATGCATATACGTGATATAAAATGAAGAATCTAGATTTATTTCAGAAAGGTGTTATCAAGTTCGGAATAATTTTATTGCTTGGTGGCCTGTGTATGATGGGAACAATTTCTCGAAGTGTTGCGGGCGAAGTCGATTCGACGCGAGTGACAAAGTGGAAAATATTTGGTCGAGTAATTGATGAACAAGGAGAACCAATTATCGGGGCTGCAATCTTGGAACAAGGAACAACAAATGGATGCGTGACCGATACTTTGGGTAATTACAAGTTAACGGTAAAGGCTGGAGCCGTACTTCGGGTTTCTTTTGTCGGGTATGTTACCCGGGAAATAGTGTTAAAAAAGGAAGGGATGCGAAATGTTCGGTTGCGGGTGGATAATGAAGAGTTGGAGGAGGTGGTTGTCGTGGGATATGGTTCCGTGGCCCGGAAGAATTTTACGGGGTCCGTGAGCGTGATTAACACCGCAGAATCTCCTTTGACATTGTTACCGAATACGAACTCGATGGATGTGTTGCGGGGAACGGTAACGGGTATTACCGTGTCGCAACAACAAGGAGCAGGACAGGCGCCTTCTTTACAAGTACGGGGGCAAAAATCGATCGGGGGATCGACATCTAACCCGTTGATCGTGATGGATGGAGTGATTTTTATGGGAAGTTTGCGGGATATAGACCCCAATATCATCGAAAGCATGAGCGTGTTGAAAGACGCAACTTCTTTGGCTGCTTATGGATCACAGGCTGCCAACGGGGTGGTGATGATCACAACGAAACAGGGAAAATTAGGAAAACCCGTGCTGAATTTTAATGCATCGTGGACGTTGTCAGAGATGGCGAATCGTCCGGAGGTGCTGAGTCCGGAGAATTATATTAAAAAAATTAATGCAACCCAGCATCTAGCGGAGGATGCCGATCCTTCAGCTTGGATGAGTGGATTCGAGCTAGAGAATTATAAAAACGGCAAGACTACGGATTGGTTAGATTACGTGAGCCGGGTGGGACTGATGCAGAGTTATTCGGCATCAGTATCCGGTGCGACGGAAAAATTGAATTATTTCCTATCCGCTTCTCACGTTGATCAGGAGGGTGTGATTATTGGAGATGATTATAAACGGGAGGCTTTGTCGCTCCGTTTGCAGAGTGACGTGGCTTCTTGGTTGCAAGTTGGGACACAAATGGGATATACTTTTAATGATTACTCCGGTCCCACGACTTACAATTTGGTACAGGCCTTGCGTTTGACTCCTTACGGCCGAGTGACTCGTCCGAACGGTGAACTGGAGAAGTACCCGAGAGAATTGGGGGGGGCGGGTTGACAAATCCCTTGTGGTTGGTGAATAGTGGTACGGTGGATGATCATGATACTTATGCCACGACTTTAATTAAGGGGCATGTGCTTGTGAGATGTCCTTGGCTGGAAGGACTGACTTACCGGGTAAATGCCGCTTATTCCTGGGAGAATGTGGAACGGGATTATTTCGAACATGAGGGGTATTTTGTGGCAGAAGGAACTTCTGAAGATCGGTATTCAGCCTCGGCATTATCCGGTTTCTTAAGTAAGGCGAACGGGTATAGTGCCCGCACGAAGAACACGTATTGGGTAATGGATCATATCGTGAATTTTAATCGTCAATTTGGGAAACATTTTATTGATGCAACCTACGTTTACACGAGGGATTCCAAACGGTATGACTACCGGAAGATGACCGGAAGTGATTTTTCGGATCAAGGGAATACCGTGTTGGGAGCAGATGGACTGGTATATGCTAAAACACAGAAAATTACCAATATAGATAAGACAAAGCATAATAATATCGGGTATCTGGGGCGAATCAGCTATAATTATAACGACACGTATCATTTAAGTGTTTCCGTGCGTCGGGACGGATCGTCCGTGTTCGGGAAGAACTCAAAATGGGGTGTTTTCCCGGCAGTCGGGGTGGCATGGACGGTTTCGAATGAACGTTTTATGAAACGGGTGTCGTTCATCGATTATTTAAAGTTGAAGGGATCGTGGGGTAAGAATGGTAATCAATCTTTGGACCCGTACATGACATTGTCTCGGATAAAATTAGGGCAACAAGGCGGTATCAGTTATCCTTTCGGGAATGAATCGACGATTAGTTGGGGCCAACGCTATGATAAGCTAGGAAATGCCGATCTGGGTTGGGAGACAACGGAGGCATTTAACTATGGGTTTGACCTCGGTTTATTGGGTAGCCGGATTTATTTGGAATTTGACGGTTATTTCTCGAAGACAACCGATCAGATTTTTGATCGATTGTTACCCGTGATGAATAACGGGTTGACAAGTATGAAAGCTACGATGGGGCAGATTGATAACTGGGGGATAGAGGCCACGTTGACCACGCAGAATGTCCGGACGAAAGACTGGAATTGGAGTACGGCTGTCACGTTCTATCTAAACCGGAATAAATTGAAAGATTTGTACGGTGACGGGAAAGATGATATTTCCAATAGTCTGTTTATCGGGAAATCTTTGGGAGCCATTTATGGTTATAAGTCAATAGGGATTGTACAGGAAGAAGATATTGAATACATCGAGGCAAATAACGCGGCTCCTGGTGATGTGAAATTTGCTAATTTGGACGGAAGTGAGGATGGTAAGATTACGGCAGACGATCGTACGATCTTGGGATATAACAAGGAAAACTTCCGGATGAGTTTGAGTAGCACGTTTAAATACAAGAATTTGGAATTGTATTTCTTGTTTGCAGGCGTATTCGGGGGAAATGGTTACGGATTGAGCCAGAACACATATGCTTACCAAACGGCAACAGGAACCGTGTGGGATAATAACTTGAATCATGGTTGGTGGACCCCGGAAAACAGAAGTAACAAATATCCCCGTGTGGATTATGCCGACAGTCGTTTTACCCCACTGCAAAGTTATGGGTTCGTGCGTTTGCAGGATTTAAGCCTTTCCTACACTTTCCGTCAGGATTGGTTGAGTCGTTTGCAGATTGCCGGGTTGAAAGTCTTTTTTGCAGCAAAGAACGTGTTCACGATAACCAATTGGGTTGGGGGTGATCCGGAAATCAAACAAACGTTAGGAGGAAGTTACGGTTATCCGTTGGCAGCCATGTATTCATTTGGAGTTAATTTGACATTTTAAATTTGGAGCATGATGATGAAAACTAGAAAATATATTGCGGTTATTTTTGTCGCTATGGTAATGGGAATTTCCGGATGTAACGATGATCTTTTTCTGGAAGAACATCCCGACACGTTTTATACGGCTGAAGATGCTTTCAAGACCGTGGATCAAGTAAAAGCTTGCGTGACGAATATGTATGCTCACGCTCGTTATTGGTTACAGAATGACGTGTTTTTAAAAGGGGCAGGAACCGATATGTTTGATACCCCGATGTGGCGGTCAAGTGGTAACGGGATGTCTAATTTCTCTTCTTGGTCCACGGATAAAAATGAAGTGAAGAATATTTACGAGGCCTATTATCAGTTAGTGAGTTATGCCAACCAGACTTTGGAGGGGACAGAAGTAAAGACCTTGAACTGGGATAGCGAGAATGACCGGGCGCAGGTACGGGCACAGGCTAATTTCTTCCGGGGATTTGCTTACCTCACTTTGGGTGAGTTGTTCGGGGGAGTTCCCGAGGTGACGAAATTCTATCAGGAACCCCGGTATGATTTCACCCGGATGACCCGGGAGGAAACGTATCGGTTCGCCATTCAAGATTTGAAGAATGCGGCGGATACTTTGCCTGATTATCCGGGAGAGGCGGGATACGTGGCGAAAGGTGCGGCCTATCATTATTTAGCAGAGGCTTATTTGGCTTTGGCTACCGAGTTGGGGGATGATCGGGAATTGTTGCAGCAATCCATTCTTTATGCGACCAAGGTTACCGAGTTACACTCTTTGATGACCGAGCGATTCGGTTCCCGGGCAAAGCCGGGTTCCGGTGAGGCCATGAATGGAGTCGAGGCTTATTACCCGGACGGGGATGTCTTTTTTGATCTTTTTCAACGGGGAAACTTGGATTATGCCGAGGGAAATACCGAGGCTTTGTGGACGTTGCAAAATGATGTGACGGTTTGGCATGACTTCGGGGGAAATCATTTCTTGCCTTATGCCGGAAGTTTTTCTCCCGTGTTGAGGGAGATGCGTTGGAAAAGCGAATATTCGGAATCGGATGCCGGGTATGGCCCGTGGAACACGAATATTGATGAATCAATCTATCCCGGGGGAAACCTCTGTGCCTACGTCGGTGGCCGGGGTGTGTCTTTTAATGCCCCGACAAACTACATGATCAATGATATTTGGGCGGGTGATTTTGCCACGGATATTCGGAATTCAAAGGCGAATATCCGTCGGGAATTCGTGTGTATCGATACCAAACACAGTAAATACGGTCAGATCGTGACGGCTGATATGCTAGATGAATCAAACATGGATCACTATTACCCGGTATGGACTAAATTCGCTCCCGTGGATGATTGGGGATACGAGGATTTAGTATACGGGGGGAATCGTACGAATACTTTCCGGGACGAGTATGCTTGTCGTTTAGCCGAAACTTATTTGTTACGGGCGGAGGCTTATTTCCGTATGGGGGATGCCGGTAGTGCCGCTAATGACATAAACCAGTTGCGCGGTCGGGCGAAATGCAGCCGCATGGCAACAGCGGGAGATATTTCTTTAGCTTTTATCTTGGACGAGAGAGCAAGAGAGTTGTTCATGGAGGAAAGAAGATGGTGTACGTTATTACGTATGCAAGGCTCTGTCATGGAGGATCAACTTCGGGCTCATGCGTATTACATTGCTGATTACCCGACTTACACGGGAACAATCGAGTGGAAATTATTCCCGATCCCGCAGAAAGCGATTGACGCAAATATAGATGCCAAACTGGAACAGAATCCGGGTTGGAACTAGAAAACTAAATACTGACATAGGTTTACCCTAGTTTACAGTAGCTTTTTTAGGATAATACATCCTTGAATCCACTGTAATGCTACTGATATACTAGGGTAATAATCTCTCTCTTGCGTTACATACCCGGAGATCAACCGTTACTCGGATAATGGGGAAGGGCTATGAAAGGGTGATGAAAGGGCGATGAAAGGAAGGTAGGAGATCTAAACGGTAGTATTACCATTCATTTACGGTTAGATTGCTTGGAATAGATGATATGTCATGAAAGGATTTTTTCACAACAAGGAAGATTTAAATAAAAACCGTCCCGGCGCCCCGGAACGGTTTTTTAAAGAATGATCGTGAAGTACTATTGTTAGTTAAAATAATTTCATGTTGTCAAGTACATCCATTACTGATCTAACAGCTTTAGCTGATTGAGCCAATAATTCTTGTTCGTCCTTGTCAAGTTTTACCTCGATAATTTTCTCGATACCATTCTTACCCAAGATTACCGGAACTCCTAAATAGATGTTGTTCATTCCGTATTCGCCATTCAACAAAGCACAAACCGGGAATACTCTTCTGTGGTTGCACACGATTGCCTCAACCATTTGAGCAGCGGCTGCACCGGGAGCGTACCATGCTGAAGTACCCATCAATTTAACCAGCTCACCACCGCCAACTTTCGTTCTTTCGATGATGGCGTTCAACGTGTCATGGTCAATCAAGTCAGTTACAGGAATACCTGAAACCGTGGTGTATCTTGGGAGCGGGACCATCGTGTCCCCGTGTCCACCTAATAACAAGGCTTGAATATCTTTCGGGGAAACATTCAATGCTTCAGCTAGGAATGCTCTGTAACGAGCAGTATCCAGAATACCAGCCATACCGAATACACGGCTTGAATCGACTTTGGCAGTCAAGTAAGCGCAGTAGCACATTACGTCAAGCGGGTTAGACACGATAATAATCTTGGCATTCGGAGAATGTTTGATAATATTTTCAGTAACTGATTTTACAATACCGGCGTTTGTTGCGATTAAGTCATCACGGCTCATTCCCGGTTTACGGGGAAGACCTGAAGTGATTACCACAACTTCTGAATTATTGGTAGCCTCGTAATCGTTAGTTACACCTTTGATACGGGTGTCATAAAGATTGATCGGGGCGGTTTGCCACATATCCAATGATTTACCCTCAGCAACGCCTTCTTTAATGTCCAGAAGAACAACTTCATTCACGATGTCCTTTTCAGCGATGCAGTTTGCGCAAGTTGCACCAACGTTTCCTGCTCCTACAACTGTTACTTTCATTTCTGTAATTTTTTTATTGTTATACGTTTCTTAAATGGCTATTTGTTGCTTTTTAACGCCGTCAAATGTAAGCCTTATTTTTTACATCAACAATCTTTATGCCGAAAAATTACAGAATTTTTTCTGTAATAATTTCATGTCGTTTTGACACGAAAAGAACGAGATTCTTATTGAATCCCGGTTTATACTTTCAATTTTCAATTAAATTGCTGCCAAAGACGACTTGCCACGGCATGCATTTTTCCCAGAATACCGACAGGTTTGTATTGTCCGTTTTCCAGACGTTTCTGAAAAGATTGATACCAGATAGCCAGTACGATACCCTTCATCACGCTGGAGAGTGAAATGCTCCACCAGATACCATTTAGCCCGAGTGAGGGGAACGTAACCAGGTAGTAGGCCAGGGGGATTCGGGCACCTGTAAGAATGATGCCCACGATAGCAGGCGGGGTGGTACGTCCGCATCCGTTGAAAGCCCCGGCAGTGACCTGTTCTATGGCCGAAAATATCTGGGAAATAGCGAGAATTTTCAGGTATGCGCTTCCTGCAACAAGTGTCTGCGGTTCGTTGATAAATACGCTGAATATTTCTTTACTAAAGAACAAGAAGGCCAGGCAGGCGATCAAGGCGATTCCCCCGGCGAGTTTCAACGTGTAATGGTATCCCAAGCGTATACGGCCCAAGTTGCGGGCCCCGAAGTTTTGTCCCGTGAAGGCTGCTAGGGCAGTGGAAAAACCGGCGGCTGTCATCCAGGTGATGGCCTCGATTTGTGCGCCTACGCTCTGCACGGCTACCCCGATATGTCCCCATTGTGCGGCCACGGTAGCTAGTGTCAAGGAGAACATGGCGAATAAAGCACTTTGCATACTCACGGGTAAGCCGAGCGAGACAATACGTTTCACGAACCGGGCTCTTAACCGGGTGATAAAATATAGTTTTCCGATAGATGAATTACGGAAATAAAGGTTCCAAATGAAAATAGAAAACACGACTAACTGGGAGAACGTGGTGGCAATGGCTGCCCCTGCCGTTCCCATTGCGGGAACAAAACCGTACCCGTATATTAATAGTGGGTCGAGAACAATGTTGAATATTAATCCGGTGGCGACAATCTTCAACGGGGTTTTACTGTTTCCTTGCCCGTTATATAGCCCGCTATACGTGTTGTTATTGAACGTGAAGAACAGGCCGGGGGTGACCAGGCGCATATACATGATGGCCAATTCCGAGATGTTCTCTTCCAGATGAAATAACCCGACCAGCATGGGGGCTGCGATATAAATAAAGCAAGCGTATCCCAAGGCAATGATGGTTGACAGCATGGCTGATTGATTGGCGTATGCCCGGGCCCTTCTGCCGGCACGTGCCCCCAGGGATTGGGAAATAGTGACTTCAGCCCCGACTTTACTGATAAACGACAAAGCGTTACCTAACCACGTGAAGAATCCTGCCACGCCGACGGCTGCCACGCTTTCGCTACCCAAATGTCCCAGCCAGATCATGTCGGTCATGTTATATGCCATTTGAACGAAAGAGGCAGTGATAAGGGGAATCGCCATACTCCAGATTCCCTTGCTGATGCTCCCTTGTGTCAGGTCGTTTATCTTTGTCATATCCTTGTGTTATTGAGGCTTGCAAAAATATAAACTTTTTATCATCTCCTATTCTCTTTTTTGTATTTTTGTTGTGTTATAAAAGATGAATTCAAAATGAAAAATATTGCAATTATCGCCGGTGGAAATTCCTCAGAACATGAGGTTTCCATGAAATCTGGGAAGAATATATACAATGAGATTGATGAAACCAGGTACAATAAATATCTCGTTGTGCTGAAAGAACGAGACTGGCACGTGGAGATCGGGGAGGAAAAGTTCCCCGTGGATAAGAATGATTTTTCGTTTACCCGGAACGGGGAGAAGATCTTGTTTGATTTTGCCTATATCACGATACACGGTGTTCCGGGGGAGAATGGGTTGTTGCAGGGGTATTTGGATATGATGGGTGTGCCTTACGGGTGCTGTAACGTGTTGGCCTCTGCCTTGACTTTCGATAAACATACGTGTAATACTTATTTGAAGAGTTATGGGGTAAACGTGGCCGATTCCGTGATGTTGATTCGGGGAATGGCATACGACGTGAATGAGATTATCAACGAGGTGGGGTTGCCTTGTTTCGTGAAACCGAATGCCGAGGGATCTAGTTTCGGGGTGACGAAAGTGAAAGAGGCTGCCCAGTTGGAAGATGCTTTGAAAAAGGCTTTTGCTCTGTGCCAGGAAGTGTTGATCGAGACATTTATAGACGGGACGGAACTGACTTGTGGGGTCGTGAAGGCCGGGGATATGGATATTGCCATGCCGATTGCCGAGGTGATTCCAAAGAACGAATTCTTTGATTTCGAGGCAAAATATGACCCGACAAAATCGGATGAAATTATTCCGGCTCGTATTTCACCCGAGCTGACTAACCGGATCAAGACATTGTCTTCGATGATCTACGATATATTAAGGTGTGAAGGGATCATTCGGGTGGATTATATCGTGCGGGATGACGAGATTTTTATGTTGGAGGTGAACACTACTCCGGGAATGACTTCCAATAGTTTCGTGCCGAAGATGGTACGTGCCATGGGAGGAACGCTTCGGGAGGTATTGACGAAGATTATTGATAATAAGTTAAACTAATAAATTTAAATTACAAATGAGACGAATTGCTACCACGTTGATGGCTACCTGCCTTTTATTTTTTGTCGCTTGTTCGGATGAGGGAGATGTTGTAACTATATATAATGGTGATTCATTCACGTCTGATTATAAGGCGAGTCAAATGTTTTCAACCCTTTCGTTATATGAAAATATTGCCCGTCAGCCGGAAATGGTAAAGGAGTTGATGCGGGCTACGGCAAAACTAGCTCAATATGACACGATTACTGCTATCGCTCCATTGGATAAAGAGGCAGAGGTGGAACGTGGAACAGCACGGGGAAAATGTCTGGCGGCTTGTTTTTCCTCGATTGCCCGCCAGCCGGAAGCGTATGATGATATTGTTTGGGCTGCCGAGAAGTTTCTTGGGACAACCGAAATAAAATCAATGTCCGAGAAAATATTGAAATATTCTCGTTTATACGCGTTGGAAGGGGTGACGGAGGCTGTGGCTCGTCAGCCGGAAATTGTTGACCTGTTCGATTCTTTTTCCGTGAAGTTTTTAGGCGTTGGAATAAAATAATCTTCCTTTCGTTTACTCTGATATTGACTTTTATCGCGATTCTGATCGGTGTAGCCTTACCGCTGCCGGATATTAGAAATAATACCCAATTTATCGGTAGTTGATATTTATTTCCTACCTATGGTAAAATAAATGTTGTGTTTACGAAAATGGGGAATTAGTCGTTTAGTTTTTGAATGTCCTGATATTAGGACGACGTTCAGGAATTTATTATTACTTTTGTTCTCATGTTGTAGTACTTCATTGAAATGGCATGAGAATAAATGAACAGGATTTGTTGCAAAAGTTAGGACATGGGGATACTCATGCATTCGCGCTTCTGTTCCAGCATTATTATAGAGATTTGGTTTTGTATGCCGGTAGTTATATAAAAGATATAACTGTTTGCGAGGATATCGTGCAAGAGTTGTTCATCAAGCTCTGGACGGAACGTGCGGAAGTGCGAAATATTTTATCGTTGAAATCTTTTTTGCTGAAATCAGTTCAAAATAGTTGCCTTAGTCAAATTCGTCACGAGGGGATTAAGAATAAATACATGATATTGAAATCTATGGACGACCTGAATATGTGCAAGGAAACCGAAGAGTATATCTTATATTCGGAATTAAATGATCGTTTGCAGGAAGCAATGTCGTATCTTACCGAGACTCAGCGTCAATGTTTTGAAATGAATAAAATTAGAGGATTGAAACAGAGGGAGATTGCAGAAAAATTGAATATGCCGCTTCGAACGGTTGAGTTGAGAATTGCCGAGGCGTTAAAAATATTGAAACAACATTTGAGAGAATATTTTGTTTTAGTGTTGTTCTTGTTACTTTCCTAATTTTTTTTTCTATTTTTTGCGGTTTTTATTTTCTGATGCGTCTTTATAGAAAATAGTAATAAAGAATGTATCATGAATCGTGATTTTGATGACTTGATTTCTCGTTTTCTTGCTTCTGAGGCGACTCCGGAAGAAATAGAGCGGTTGGATAACTGGCTAGCCGAAGATGAGAGCCATATACGTTATTTTTTTCGTAGTAAGAATTTGTACGACGTGAATCATCCTGCTTTTCCTCCCGAAACGATTGACGAAAGAAGGGCTTATCGAAAGATTGATTCTCGATGGGATAAACGTGGGCTGAGATTGTGGAAAAGGGTAGTGGTGGCTGCGGTTTTGTTCGGTTGTATGTTGATGGGGGGCTATTATTATTGGCCTGTAGATGATTCTCGTATCTCGCAAACGGTAGATCCTCAACGTGTCCCTTTTGTAACATTGATGCTTTCGACGGGAGAGGAAATCCGGCTGGATGGGCAGGAGATCCGTGAGGTGAGTAATAATAGTGTTGTGGTGGCATACGTTGAAAATAACACGATTAAGTATACTTCACATGATTCGGTACAGAAAGAGGATGTTTATCATGTGTTGAATGTTCCTCGGGGTGGAGAATTTTTTCTGACGTTGAGCGATAACACGAAAATATGGGTGAATGCAGAAACGAAGGTACGGTTTCCGGTTAAATTTGGCGATCGCGAACGTAGAATATATGTTGATGGAGAAGCTTATTTGGAAGTTGCACATGATGCTTCCTCTCCGTTTGTGGTGGTGATGCCGAGGAATAAAGTGACTGTGCTTGGGACCTCTTTTAACGTGAAGTCTTACCCGGGAGAGAAGGACGATCGAATTACGCTGGTAGATGGTAAGGTTAAGGTGCTTTCCAATAGGAACGGGCAGGAAATGGTGTTACGGCCCGGGGAACAAGCTATTGTTGATCAAGTTAACGGAATGATTATGAAGAACTCTGTCGATACGAATATTTTTTGTAGTTGGCGGAAAGGAGAGATCGTGTTTAAAAACAATTCATTAGAAGAGATTCTAACCGTGTTGGCACGCTGGTATGATCTTCGTATTCATTGGCAGGATGAATCTCTGAAAAGGATGTCTTTCTCCGGTGAAATGAAGAAATATAGTGAAATAGACAAGTTATTGGAGATGATTAGCCATACGGGAGATGTGAAATTTACGATCAACAATCAGGATATTATTGTTAGTAAACCATAAAAAGAAAAAAGGACCGAGGTGGTAGGATACCTCGATCTTTAGTTTTTATTAATATTTCTATTAATTAAAGAGTTACAAATCTATGAAAAAAAATCAAAGGTCTATGCTTCTACAATTAGAGGATAGATTAAAAAAGTTTAAATGGCATTGTTGTCTGCCGGTTATTTTCTTTTTGGGGTTTGTTTGTCCGACGTTAGGGCAGTCGCAAACGAAAAGGATTACATTGAATTTGAAAGATGCCACGATGGAAGAGTTTGTTAAACAGGTTAAAGAGCAGACGGGAGTCACGTTTTTCTATAATGACGATGCTTTGGCGGTTATTGAACCGATTACCATTCGTCGGGAAAAGGTGACCTTAGAGGAAGTTCTTAAAGAAGTAGTAGGAGCGAAAGGGTTTACTTTTGTGATAGACGATAATACGGTTGTCATCAAGAAAGAGGTTCCGCAACCACAGAGACAAGTGATTCTTGGGGTGATAGTGGATGAGAATGGGGAAACTCTTCCCGGCGTCACCGTACAGGTGAAGGGGACTACTTTAGGGACTAGTACGGATATGGAAGGGAAATTTACCCTCATGTTGCCGGATCAGAAGGATTTGCGGTTGATATTTTCTTTTATCGGAATGGAGAGTCAGGAGATTGCTTATACCGGACAGAAAGAGTTGCGAGTGGTGATGAAAGAGGCCCAGACGGAGGTGGAAGAAGTAGTGGTGACAGGTATGTTTACCCGTAAGGCTAACAGTTATACGGGATCAGTTTCAACGGTGAAGGGTGAAGCGTTGAGAGCCGTGGGAAACGGCAATATTTTATCGAGTTTGAAAAATATAGATCCGTCTTTTTTAATGGTAGAGAATCTGGAGGCCGGGTCCGATCCGAATGCTTTGCCTGATTTTCAGATGCGGGGACAAACGGGATTTGCGGAAGTTGCCAGTGAATATCAGGAAAACCCGAATCAGCCGTTGTTTATCCTGGATGGTTTTGAAACAACATTGACGAAGATTCTTGATTTGGATATGAATTTGGTGGAGAGTGTCACCTTGTTGAAAGATGCGACTGCTAAGGCTATTTACGGGGCGAAAGCTGCCAATGGGGTGGTAGTTATAGAGACGAAGCAGCCGGAAAAAGGAAAAATGCGGATTACTTATACCGGGAGTTTGGATGTTGAAGCTCCGGATTTGAGCAGTTATGATCTTTGTAATGCTAGAGAGAAATTGCAGGCAGAATATCTGGCAGGATTTTACACGACGGAATCGGCTACCGATCAGATGGCACTGGATCAAAAGTATTCGGATATGGTTCGGAGAATCGAGGCCGGAGTGAATACGTATTGGTTGGAGAAACCGCTACGGATAGGTACTGGTCAGAAACATTCCCTTTACATGGAAGGGGGAGATGATTATATGTTGTATGGAGTGGATTTAAGTTACAATAGTGTAGCCGGAGTGATGAAAGGTTCCGGACGTAACACGTTAAGTGGGGGAGTCACGTTGTCTTACCGGACTGAAAAGTTTCTTTTCAGAAATAAGTTGACTATTCTTGATAATAAATCGAATGATTCGCCTTATGGTTCGTTTGATTTGTATGCTGCATTGAATCCTTATAATGCGATTTATGACGAGGAGGGTAAGATCAATTCATCATGGAGTAATTTGGTCACGGAGTATAATTATTGGGAAGACGGGAAAATTAATACTCGTTTTGAAGAAAGGTATACGACGATCACGGAAAATTTTTATGCCGAGTGGCAGGTGAGGGATAATTTGCGATTGACGGCACGTTTCGGGTTGACTAAAACGGATAAGGATAATGAACGTTATACCCCTGCCGAGCATACTGATTTTGTTACTTATACATCGGAAGAACGTTTAGCTCTTCGGGGGAGATATTACGTGCAACAACGTAAAGATAATAGTATAAGCGGGGATTTAGGAGTGGCTTATTCTGTTAACTTGGATAAACACGTGCTTTTTTTGAATGCCCAGTATTCCATGAGTCGACAGAAATATGATTATTATTCGGTAGAGGCGGAGGGATTAGCCAATGATAATATGGATCATATATCAATGGCAGTCCAGTATTATGGAACTCAGCCTACCGGAGGAGAGGGAATTACTAGAGATTTGGGAGTTGTGGGGTCGGCTAACTATTCGTATGACAATCGTTATCTGTTGGATGTAAACTATCGTTTGACGGGTTCATCCGATTTCGGAGCGGATAAGCGTTGGGGGCATTTTTATTCGTTCGGTGCGGGATGGAATGTGCATGAGGAGAAATTTTTGAAAGATGTCGTGTGGATTAATCGAATAAAATTGCGGGCTTCCACGGGATATACCGGTTCGCAGGGATTCAGTACTTATGCTGCAGTTCCGACGGTGAATTACTATCAGTCAGGGTATCGCGGGCAATTAGGATCTTATTTATTGGGGCTGGCTAATCCTGATTTGGCATGGCAGAAGAAGTATGACAATAATTTGGGTATTGACGTGACTTTTTTAGACGGTAGTTTGAATGGGCGTTTTGACTGGTACGTGTCGACCACGAAGGGAACAATCACGAATGTTACTACTCCTCCCTCTACTGGTTTTGCATCATACACGGCTAACTTGGGGGAAGTGGAAAATAAAGGATGGGAGGCTTATTTGAATTGGCGTGTATGGAATGAAAAAGCAAGTATGAGCTACGTAACGTTGTATGTTTCGGCATCCGGTAATGAAAATACTTTGAAAAAAGTGTCGAATTCACTGAAATCGATGAATGATGTTACGGATAAAGATTATGATGAAAAAAGCGAAAATACATCTGTTCCGGTACGTTACGAGGAAGGTGCTTCTATGAGTACAATTTGGGTGGTAAAATCGTTGGGTATAGATCCGGAAACAGGGAAAGAGGTGTTCAGGAAGAAAGACGGGAGCCTGACATATGATTGGGATAGTCGTGATTATGTTGATGGTGGAGATACTCGACCGAAGGTGTCCGGGAATTTCGGCATCAATGCAGAGTGGCATGGTATCGGACTGAATGCCGGGTTTACTTGGCGTTTAGGGGGACAAATTTATAACACAACTCTTTTGAATAAAGTGGAAAATGCGGATGTGCATAAGAATGTCGATCGCAGGGTTTTTACCGATCGTTGGAATACTCCGGGGCAGGTAGCTCGATTTAAGGCAATTTCGGATGATTCTTCTACTCAGCCGACTTCCCGGTTTGTGGAGGACTATAATTTGTTAACATTCTCTTCTTTGAATGTGTACTATGATTTTCGGGAATGCGGATTTGTTAAGAATAGTTTCCTTCAACGGATGAAAGCTACTTTCTACATGAACGATATAGCTACGATTTCTTCTGTGAAGACGGAACGGGGAACGTCATACCCTTTTGCAAGAACGTTTTCATTCTCATTACAAGTAACTTTCTAAAAATTGGATCGTCATGAAAAGAAAAATAGGAGTTTTTAATTATTTATTTCTTGCATTCGGCTTGTTGATAGCGGGTTGTTCAGATTATTTTGATGTTCGCCCCAAGTCACAGGTGCTGGTGGAGGAGTTGTTCGAATCGGAACAAGGATATGAAGACCAGTTGATAGGTGTGTATAAGCGTATGTCTGCAACTTCCTTGTATGGAAAAGAGATGACTTTCGGGTTGATGGAGGTCCTTTCACAAAATTATGAATTACCAACCGGTAGTGCTTATGAAGAAGCAGCAAAATATAATTACCGGAATATTGGAATAAGGTCTATAGTGGATGCCATCTGGTTGGAAATGTATTCAGCAATTGCCAATCTGAATATTATGTTGAAGTATATAGATAAGGATCCGTCTATTTTCTCGGGAGATAATTATGCTATTTATAAAGGAGAAGCTTTGGGATTACGAGCATTTTTGCATTTCGAGTTGTTAAGGATTTTTGCTCCGGCTTACACGTCCAATCCAAATGCCGGGGGGATTCCTTATGTAACCCGATATATGACTGGAGTGACTCCTCAGTCTACCGTAGCGGAGGTGACAGATTTGCTCATTCGTGATCTGACAATGGCATTGACGCTGTTGGAAGCGGATCCGTTGTATTCGATAGAGGCAAATGAGGCGTATAGTACAAGAAATGTACGTTCTTACCGTTTCAATTATTATGCGGTTGCAGCGACTCTTGCCAGGGTATATCAATGGAGGGGAACTGCGGCGGATATGGCTGAAGCTTTGAAATATGCTACGAAGGTTATTGAGGATGCTAAATTTAGTTGGGTACATTACTCTTCAATGCAGTCGCAGAATCCAAGTGAGTGGGATCGTTTGTTCTCTTCCGAGTTGATTTTCCGTTTGGCCATAACGGATATGGATGAGGAGGTGGAACCGTATTTTTACGATAATACGGACAAAACAAAGAGGTTGTCTCCTTCTGTTGTTCAGTGGGAGGGGATTTATGAATTTGAGAAGGGGTATGGGGCAGACTGGCGTTACGAGAAGAATTGGCAGTATAGCGGGAGTGATCCTATTTTTGCTAAATATTGGCAGTATGAGAACGGTAGTTATGGCGGATTTGTACCCGTGATTCGTTGGAGTGAGATGCATTATATCGCAGCTGAAGCTTCTGTGGCAACTGATCCTCAAAAAGCCGTGCATTACGTGGATACTGTACGATACAATCGTTATCTCCGGGATTTCCCGTTAGATAAAAACTTGTCGGAAGAGCGTATTAAAGAAGAGATTTACAAGGAGTATCGTAAGGAGATGATAGGGGAGGGACAACTTTTTTATTATTATAAGCGGTTGAAGTACATGAATATTCCCGGTTCTGCTATTTCGGGGAATGATGATGTGTATGTATTGCCAATGCCGGATAATGAGATCGAATTTGGAAATAGGAATTAACGATGAAAAGTGATAAATCATGAAAATAAGATATATATTATACAGTGTATTGTTGTTTGTAACGCTTGTTGCCTGTAGAAATGACGAATATCTCTGGGGTAACGAGAGTTATGCCCGAATTGTAGCTCCCGAAATATGGACTCATGCGACGGATTCCATGACGTTTACTTTTTCTACTTATCCGGCAGATATAACCGAATTTGTTCTGGAAACGGAGATTATCGTGCAGGGGAAAGTGGTTGATTATGACCGGACGGTTCATTTACAAGTTCGTAAAGAGAAAACGACTGCCACGGAGGGTACTTATTCTTTTCCGTCGGAATTGATATTGGGGGCCGGGATGCATAGTGTGAAGTTTGACATTTTGCTTCATCGTACTGAGGAAATGTTACATAAAGATGTGCGATTATGTGTTGGAATTGCTCCTACCGGGGATTTGAAAGCCGGGGTAAATAATTTTTCTTCTCTCACGATTGTTTGGAATGATAAGATTACCAAGCCATCGAATTGGGACGATCTGACTGAATTTTTTGGAGAGTATAGTGAAGTGAAATATCGCTTTATTATCACGACTCTTGGCGTGTCGCTTTTCCCTTATGGAGAGAACAACGGGCCTACTTGGGGACAGATGACGGATTATCGCTTGAGAATGGCGGCTGCCTTAGAGGCCTACAATGTGGATCCCGCTAATCCGGATCGACCTATGAAGGACGAGAATGGCGGAACTATATCCTTTTAACCAGTAAATGATGAGAAATATGAAAAGACTAAGAAATATTATCGGATGTCTCTGTTTGTTGGCAACCGGCATCTGGGGTTGTATGGACGATAAAGGGAATTACGATTACGATTTTGAGGGTGTCATGGAACTTGAAATTGACACGGTGGGAATGGATCAAACGCTTTTTTGGATAACTTATTGGAATAGGGGAGAGACTGTGCGTATTGAAGGATTTAAGGTGAAATACGATAAACCGGAGAATTTGGTCTATCGCTGGTTGTTGATGGATTATCCTTATCAAATGGTAACAGAGGGAAACTCGCAAGTGTATCCTCCGGCAGATACGATTGGTACGTCTTTGGATTTGGAGTATGTGGTTGATTTGGATGCAGGGAAAAATTATCAGGTATGGTTGTTGGTAAAGGATACGGTTAACGGGGTTAGCAGTTATATGCGTGCGCATACAAATAACTATATAACAGTTCCCGAAGCGGGAGCGTTAACCGGTGTTTTTTGTTTACAAGAGAAAGAAGGGCGTGTGGATATAAATGTGTTTGGGACACCCCTTTCATTGATATTTACTGACACGATACACCGGGATTATTGGAGTTCTTCTCATCCGGAGCGTCCTTTGAACGGTAAGGCTAAAGCGATCTATTATTCAAGCACGGGAAAATGGTTTTATGTTTTCACGGATGAAGAGGGTTTTCGTTGTTCGCCTGCCGGCCTTACGATTATGGAAACTTGGAACGAGATGTTTTACACGGCTCCGGCGTATGACCCAGAAGCATTTGTTTGTGTGAATAATTGTGATTTCTTGATTAATGCCGGTAAGTTGCATTGTTTGTACGTGGATGCTGCCGGAGATCGGAAATTTCCCGCGTCTATCAGCGGTGATTATAATTTGGCTCCTTTTTTAGCTACCGAAACGCGTACGACTTATAGACCGGTAACCGGTGCTATTAATGCTTATCAGGTGGTGTATGACACGGAGCAGAATGGTTTTCGTCCTTTTTTTTATCGAGCTATTCGTTTGAGTCAGTTTTCAATGCCGGCACCGGAAGCTCCTTTTAATGTAAACAAGTTGGTGGGGGAATTGATTTATACGGCCACGGTGAATGGAGGGGAAACGATGGCTATTATGAAACGGGACGGGGAGTATTGGATGGATGTAGCTTGTTTCTATAACGTGGTGGATGATGGGAAATTGGCTCGACGTTCGTTATCACTTGCCGGTTGTCCGGATTTTGATAAAGCCTCTCGTTTGTTGGCTTCCAACGGTGGGTCGACTTTGTTCTATACCGTGGGAAGTACTCTTTATTCGTTTAATTATACAACGGGACAGACGGATGCGGTAAAGTTATGGCAAGGAAATTCTGATGAAGAGATTACGTGTATGGAGGTTATTCCTACCGGAGGTTTTCCCGTGGGGGGACGCGTGTTGTGGATTGCCGTGTGGAACAAACAGACGGAAGAGGGACGAATCCTTGAATTTGAATTTAGTCCGACAACGGGAAGAATAGAGGATATGTGGGGGCCGATGTTTGGAGCCGAAGGAGGGAGCCCTTACGTGCATGAAGGATTTGGAAAAGTAGTTTCAATGACAGTTGTAATGTAATAATGAAGATGAATCTTTAAATGGATGTTATGAAAAATATTTTTGTTAGTTTATTTATTTGGGGTTTTGTTATTTTTAATTCTTTCAGTTGTAGTACCTCTGAAGGTTATCGGTTAACGGGAGTAATCGAAGGTGTTGCCGAAGGATCGAAAGTAAGTCTTACCTTGACGGGTACTCATCGGGATGAGAAGCAAGAGGTGGAGACTACGGTGAAAGACGGACGTTTTGTTCTTACCGGTCAATTACCGGAACCGCGGTTATATTTGTTGTCGATTGAAGAACCGACGGGGGCTTCCGGGAATTATGTACTGATGCTGGAAAATAGTGATATCACTCTCTCTGCTAAAAAAGGGGAACAGTCGAATGAAAAGTTTTTGTTGCTTGAACAAGTGCGGGTTGAGGGATCGACAACAGATGATATGTATCGGAAGAAAATGGCGTTTAAAGATAAATTGGGGCAGATGTATAATGATTATCATGCAAAAAATGCCGAGATCAGTAAACAGATCATGGAAGCTCGGAAAAACAATGATGGTGACGCTTTGTCCAAATTGACGCAATCGGATGCTTATAGAATATTGGAACAAGATGAACATCATTTTTTTGCGACGGTGGAAAAAACGACGATGGATGCAGTGAAAGCTGATGGGGATTCTTTTTGGGGACCACTCTTATTGCTTTGTAATGTGAACTATTTTATTCCTAATGACACATCTATGCAAAAGATATATAGTGATTTTTCAGAGGAGGCTAAAAATAGTTTTTACGGGCAGGCATTGGAAAAACAATTATTTGTGGAGTCATTAAAAGGAAAACCCATGCCGACATTTGTATTGCCGGATCGGGATGAGAAAAATTTCTCTGATATTGAATTGCGAAGAGATAAAAAGTGTGTGTTGATTGATTTTTGGGCTTCTTGGTGTAATCCTTGCCGCAAATCGATTCCGGGTTTGAAGGATATATATAAAGAATTTGCAGATAAAGGCTTGGAAATTATCAGTATTTCAATAGACAAGAGGAATGAAGATTGGCAGAAAGCTCTTAATGAGGAGCAACTTCCTTGGCCTAGTTTGATAGATACGAAAAATGTTTCGAAAGAGAAGTTTGATGTTCGGGCGGTTCCTACCTTTTTCTTGGTGGATGAAAACGGAATGGTCGTAGAAGATAATCTTTCGGTTCAAGAAATAAGAAATAAGGTGAAAGAGTTACTTCAATGATAATTGAAACGAGAGAAATTAAGTTCCCTATTGATAAGTTTGATTGAAATTTATCAATGGGGAGCTTTTTAGATAATGATACCTCCCCCCACGACGTCGGGACCTTCATACAGGACTACGCTTTGTCCCGGGGTGATCGAGTCCATACCTTCGTGAAATTCTACCCGGAGCAAGTCGTTTTCATGGTAGACGGAGGCTTGCGCTCCCCGGTTGCGATAACGAATTTTGGCGTTTACTTCAAAGCCATCGGGTAGGGAGGCGTACTTCATTAGGTTAATATCCTTTGCCCGGAACGTTTTTCCTTGTAGTTCTTCCCGGGTTCCCAGCACGACTTCATTGCTTTCTGGTCGGATGTCGACCACGAACATGGGATGTCCCAAGGCGATACCGAGTCCTTTACGTTGTCCGATCGTGTAGTTGGGGAATCCCCGGTGTTCTCCCAAGCGTTTGCCGGAAGTGTCAACAAACAATCCGGGACCGTATTTCTCTGCAAAGTTTTCCACGTTCTCCGCAAGGAAGGTACGGTAATCATTATCCGGGATAAAGCAAATTTCTTGGCTCTCGCTTTTCTTGGAGAGTTTCTCGTATCCTTTCTCCAAGGCAATTTGTCGTACTTCAGGTTTTGTTAATTCCCCCAGAGGAAAGATCGTGCGGGCAAGATTCTTCTGGGTTAAAGTCCAGAGGAAATAAGTCTGGTCTTTAGTCTCGTCCACTCCTTTGCGCAGAAAATAGCGTCCGTCCTGTTGACCGATGCGGGCATAGTGTCCCGTGGCAATATAATCACAGCCTAACTCGTCGGCCATGGCAATCAATTTTCCCCACTTGATCGTGGAATTGCAGAGTACGCAAGGATTGGGCGTGTGTCCTTGCAGGTATTCATCGATGAAATTCCGGATCACCAGATCATTAAAATCTTTACGAATATCGAGAATATGATGTTCGAATCCCATTTGTAGGGCCATGTGTTTGGCCTCGAAAATGGCGTTCACGCTGCAACACCCTTTTTCTTTCTCCATGCAAGCCTGGGAGATCTGATCATATACCCGATAAGTAACCCCTACCAGCTCGTACCCTTGGTCTTGTAGTAACATGGCTGCTACCGTACTATCAATTCCGCCGCTCATGGCCATTAATACTCGGGGATTCGCCTTCGGCGAGTTGCAAATTGGCTGGTTACAGGTTACAGGTTCTTTCATTTCGTTATTTTCAATTTTCAATTTTCAACTTTCAATTATCTCGTCATGAATTGTGTTTCACTGTGATAATTATCCTTTTCAATGTCGATTTCGGGTTCCATGAGTTGGATCGGTCCAGCTAGTGAAAATTGGATATATTTAATGGTTTTACCTCGTGACAGCCACTGCCGTTCGTAAAAGGTTTTGATACCTAAAATCTTATCATCCAATCCAACCCCGTAAAGATCATCTGTATTGACATTCACGGGGAGTTGATTCACCTTGACCAGTTCTGCCGTGTATTGATAGAGGAAAGGGCTGTCTGTTTTCAAATGGATAAGGCCGTCTTCCTTCAGAAACTTTCGGTACAGGGAGAGAAAACGGGTTCCCGTGAGTCGTTTGCGGGCTTTTGCCATTTGAGGGTCGGGAAAGGTAATCCAAATTTCGGAAACTTCTCCGGGTGCGAAAATAGATTCCAGTTCTTCTGCGTGAGTACGCAGGAAAACGACGTTTTTCATTCCTTTTTCTTTCGCGGCTTTCGCTCCTGTCCACATTCGGGCCCCTTTGATGTCAAGTCCGATAAAGTTCTTTTCGGGATAGAGTTCGCCTAATCCCACGGAGTACTCCCCTTTGCCGCATCCCACTTCTAAAACGATCGGGTGGTCATTGCCGAAAACCTGTTCTCCCCATTTTTCCTTTAACTTGTAATCCGTGCGGAATACTTCTTCATGGGTGGGTTGGAACACGTTTTCCAAGGTTTCCATTTCGGCAAATTTCGCCAGTTTATTCTTCGCCATAATAAGTTATGGATTTTATTTTAATTCCTATATTTTTAATCCCTTTCAGTTGTTTATCTTTCATCCGGTGTTTGATTTCCACGGTATAAATGCCCGTGGAGTCAAAATGGAAAATCCGTTCAATCGGTTGTACGACTGTTTTTAGTCCCGTGAGTCCTTGACCGACCCACCTGCCGTTATTGTCGACAATAATAATGTCTGAATTCTCTTTATCAACTTCTGCTCCTTGATGTCGGATGATCAAGTAGCAACTGATATTTCTTTGTTTGTAGTCGGTAGAGTGACGGATGCAGGTGCTGACATGGTAATTGCCGGGTTGCGTGATGTCGAATTCGAATTTGTAATTGCTGTCTCGTTCCCATGTTTCGCTACCAAGTGTTTTGTATTTTTCCTGTGTGGTGGAAAAGTTACAAGCCATGCAGCCGAGTAACAGGAAGAGAATGTATATACAAAATTTGTTCTTCATCTTGCGTTCAGTCGTTATTGTTCGTTTTTTACCATGGCTTCCAGTTCCGCGATCATCATGGCCGTGGCTCCCCAGATGAAATTTTCTCCGATCTTGTAACCCGGGGCTATGATTTTTTGTTCCTGCCGGTACAATACCTGACTTGTTTTATTTTTGTCGTTCAGCAAGTCTTTTAACGGAATGATGATCACTTTTTCTACCTCATTTTTCGAGAGTACAAAATTAGGCATTTCCGGGATAGTTCCAACAAAGGGCGTTATATTAAAGTTACTTAATGGAATATACACGTCACTTAATTTTCCGATAACCGTGACCTCCTTGGGGGGTACCCCAATCTCTTCTTCACATTCCCGTAATGCCGTGTTCAGGCTATTCCCGTCTCCCGGTTCACTTTTACCACCGGGTAAGGCCATCTGTCCCCCATGATATTTCCCTGCATTTGTTCTTTTGATAAAAGGTATTGCCAAGTCACCTTGGTAGGGAACAAGGAGCATCATAACGGCACTGTTGATGGGATGACCTTGGTGGATTCCCTTTTTCCCTTCCACGTATTTCGGCTGGGGAGACATCCGTTCTTGTGCTGTTTCACCGGGTAGTTCGTGTATAAATTTCTGGTGTAACGTTTCGATCGTCATGGTTTAAAATGTGAAATTTAGCATGAGCTGAAATTGCAAGCTTGTATTTTAATTTTGCACGGTATTCAATACTCTCAATAAATTATCTCCCCATAATTTATGCAGTTCCTCGGCGGTGTACCCTTGTCGGAGAAGTTCAACCGTGAGGTTGATCACTTCATTGGCAGCTCGGCAACCGGTTAGCTTTTCGGTGTCGTCACCGTCAAAGTCCGTGCCGATACCCACGTGGTCAATGCCGACAAGTCGCACGATATGGTTGATATGTGCCACGGCGTCCAGGATCGTCGGGTTGGGTTGTTTGCTTAGAAACCAGTTGTAGAGGCATACCTGTACTACTCCACCTTTGGCCGCAATCGCTTTGATCTGATCATCCGTGAGGTTTCTCGGGTGGTCGCATAAAGCCCGTGCGGAAGAGTGGGATGCGATGATGGGTGCCGTGCTGAGTTCCAGAACATCTTGCACCGTTTTTGCGCTGGTATGTGAAATGTCGATGATAATGCCGAGGCGGTTCATTTCTTTCACTACTTCCCGACCGAACGGGCTCAATCCGTCATGTTCCGGCTCACCCTTGGCGGAATCGCATATATCATTGCTGCCGTTGTGGCATAAGGTAATGTACGTGATTCCCATGTCTTTGAACATGGAAAGATTGTTGAGGTCTTTGCCGATGGCATACCCGTTCTCGATAGCAAGGAAGATGGCTTTCTTCCCGGCATTTTTCAAGTAGATCAAATCATCCACGTTATAGGCAATGCCTACTTGGCTTTCGTTGAGTTTTACCTGCTCGGAAATCTGGTAAAAGATGTCCACGGCCTTTTGGGTGGCAGCTTGTAGGGATTCATCATCCCGGGCATCTTGGTGAAGATAGGCTACCATGAAAACGGCATCTTCTCGTCCTTCCTGCATTTTGGGGAGATCGACTTTGACATCTTCGTGACGTTCCCCGAAATTGAATCCTTCGGTGAATTTCATCGGGGTGTCACAATGGGAATCCACGATAAGACTGTTTCGATGAATCTCTTTGGCTTTCTTAAACAAGGTTGCCTCGTCCACGAAATAATGAAATAACTTCATCATTTGCTCATCCGGGCGAACTGCCATTTTCTCCGGGTGCCATTGCACGCTGAATATGCGGTGTCCGGGCATCCCTTCCATGGCCTCCACGATCCCGTCGGGAGAGGTGGCACTTACCCGGAATCCGGGAGCCACGTCTTTGACTGCTTGATGATGGTATGAATTCACGATCAAGGAGTCTGTTCCGAGAACAGAATGGAGTACGGTGTTGTTGACAATGTTTACCGTGTGGGAACCGAATTCCCGGCTGATGGACTGGCTGTGTTTCAGTAGTTGCTGTTCATGCTGGGAATAGATGTCCTGATAGTTTGTCCCCCCGAAAGCCATGTTAATGATCTGGTGTCCGCGGCAGATTCCGAAGATGGGGATTTGTCGGTCGGCAGCCAGTTTTACCAGCGTGAAATCGAATTGATCTCTGGCGGCATCAATACTTCCGAGCGGGGGGAGAGGCTCCTCGTTCCCGTACAGCGGATTAATATCCCCACCTCCGGTAAGCATCAAACCATCGAGTGTTTCGATGGTCTTCCGGAGTGTTTCGATATCGTTATGCACGGGAAGTAGCACGGGTATCGCGCCCGCTTGCAGGATTGAAATCACGTACGAGTGTTCGATACATGAGTTCCCGTTTTCGAAATTGGCAGAAATGCCGATCAAGGGCAAATCGTGTTGTGACTGGCGATAGTCAATCGCCCGGTATAGGGTGTCCAGCTTTGCCGGATAAACAATATTATTCATTGCAATGTAAATTAAAAATAGAGTTACCAATAAAATTCTGTGCATGGCTTGTACGTGATCAGGGGAAATGTAGTTCCGCTCCTTTCGGGTGAACGATTAATTCCACGTTTGCTCCCAGGATCAAGGGGAAATTGTTGCGCACATGTCCGGCCGGAAGACCGAAACACACGGGGTACGTGTAATCTTCCACGGCGTCATGAATCAATTTATACACTTCTTCTTTAAATTCCGGGGTCGAGTCTTTCCCGAATTCCCCGACGATCAATCCGGCTAAGTGCTGGAATTTCCCAGCGTATTTCATACATTTCACGTTCCGGTCAATTTCGTACAGATCGTTAGACGGGTCCTCGATGAAAAGGATCGTCCCTCTCGTGTTCCGTTCGATACAAGTGTCATGCAGGTTATGCACCCATTGCAACATTCCACCGATCATTTCTGTTTCCACGATTCCCGGTCGGTTGAATGGGTGGGCGGGTATGGCGTATGAGGAGATGATCCCGAAAAGGAAATTCCGTAATTGCGTGACCACTTCCGGGGAGGTTGTGTTGTAATCGGAAGGCATGAAGGCGTGTAAACTCTCGATTCCGAGGGAATGGAGTTTGGAGTGTAACACCGTGATGTCGTTCATCCCGATCACCCATTTGGGGTTTCCTTGAAATATGGAATAATCCGCCTCTTGTACGATACGTAACATCCCGTAATCTCCCGCCATGCACCAGATCGCCCGAATGTCTTCGGCATCGAGAGCTGTTTGTAAATCATGCAATCGTTCTTTATCCGTGCCTGCCAATCTCCCGTGTCGGGAAAGAACGTGTTGTCCGGGTACAGGCTCCAACTCCCAAGAGGTCAGGAGTGAACAGGCCGCATCCAGCTGTTCTTTTGTTGCAACGCCAGAGGGTGAAATTAAAGCCACCTTATCTCCCGGCTGCAGGTATATAGGTCGTAACATAAAAGTTGAAGTTTTGTTATTATAGTACGAAGGTAACTAATATTTTTCTAACTTTGCGCCACTAGAGTTCAAAAGTTTATAAACTGGATATATGAGTAAGTTCAAGAGAAATTTGATTACCACGGCTTTGCCCTATGCGAATGGACCCGTGCATATCGGACACTTGGCGGGGGTATACGTGCCTGCCGATATTTACGTGAGATATCTGAGGAAAAAGGGTGAGGATGTGGCTTTTATCGGGGGATCGGATGAACACGGGGTACCGATCACGATCAAGGCTCAGAAAGAGGGTGTGACCCCGCAGGATATTGTCGATCGTTATCACAAGATTATCAAGGATTCTTTCGAAGAATTGGGTATTTCGTTTGATATATATTCCCGAACGAGTTCGAAAACGCATCACGAGTTATCTTCCGCTTTTTTCAAGAAGCTGTATGACGAGGGGAAATTTATCGAGAAGACCTCGATGCAATTCTACGACGAGAAGGCAGGGCAATTCCTAGCAGACCGTTATATCGTGGGGAAATGTCCTCATTGCGGTAACGAACGGGCATACGGGGATCAGTGTGAGGCTTGTGGAACTAGCTTGAACGCTACCGATTTGATTGATCCGGTGTCCGCGATCACGGGAAACAAACCGGAACTGAAAGAAACAAAGCACTGGTATTTGCCTTTGGATCAGTATGAAGGCTGGTTGAAAGAGTGGATTCTGGAAGAGCATAAAGAATGGAAACCGAATGTTTACGGGCAATGTAAATCTTGGTTGGACAACGGTTTGCAACCTCGTGCGGTGACCCGTGATTTGGATTGGGGGGTACCTGTTCCGATCGAGGGTGCCGAGGGAAAAGTGCTTTACGTGTGGTTTGATGCCCCGATCGGGTATATTTCTGCCACGAAAGATTTGACCCCGGAATGGGAAAAATACTGGAAAGACCCGGAGACCCGGATGATTCATTTTATCGGGAAGGATAATATTGTTTTCCATTGTATCATTTTCCCGGCTATGTTGAAAGCCGATGGTTCTTATATATTACCGGATAACGTGCCGGCCAACGAGTTCTTGAATTTGGAAGGAGATAAGATTTCCACTTCCCGGAACTGGGCGGTGTGGTTGCACGAGTATCTCGTGGAGTTCCCCGGTAAACAAGATGTGTTACGTTACGTGCTGACGGCAAACGCTCCTGAAACTAAAGATAACGACTTTACCTGGAAAGATTTCCAAACTCGGAATAATAGCGAGTTGGTGGCTATCTATGGAAACTTCATTAACCGTACGCTGGTGTTGACGCAAAAGTATTTTGCCAACCGGGTACCGGAACGGGGTGAGTTGACGGATTACGATAAAGAAGTTCTGGCTGAAATTCCGCAAATCGTGGAACGTGTAGAGAAGAGTCTGGAAACCTTCCATTTCCGTGATGCGTTGAAAGAGGCGATGAATCTGGCTCGTTTGGGTAATAAATACTTGGCGGATACCGAACCTTGGAAAGTGATCAAGACGGACGAGGGACGGGTGAAGACGATTCTGAATATCTGTTTACAGATTTCTGCCAACCTTTCCACGTTGATGGAACCGTTCATGCCGTTCTCTTCTCAGAAATTACGTGAGTTCATGAATATTGACGTGATTGATTGGGGTAAAATGGGTGATGGCGTGATTCCTGCCGGGCATGAATTGGGAGAGGCCGGATTGTTGTTCGAGAAGATCGAGGATGCAACGATTCAAGCCCAGATCGATAAATTGTTAGCTACCAAGAAAGCAAACGAGATGGCTTCCGTGAAGGCCGCCCCTGCCAAGGAGAATATCCAGTATGAGGATTTCATGAAAATGGATATTCGGGTAGGTACGATCATTGCTGCCGAGAAAGTGGCTAAGACCAAAAAGTTGATGAAATTGACCGTGGACACGGGAATTGACGAACGTACGATTGTTTCGGGTATAGCCGAGCATTACACGCCGGAAGAGGTGATCGGTCGTCAAGTCAGCGTGTTGGTTAACTTGGAACCGAAACCGTTAAAAGGCATCGTGTCACAAGGAATGATTTTGATGGCCGAGAATGCCGATGGAACGCTTTCCTTTGTTTCACCGGATAAAGAGGTGAAACCGGGATCGGAAGTTCGATAACGACTATTTACACGGGTTAACCCGATAGGATTATTACGGAGTGTAACGAATGATACTAAAATGATCTTCGTTACATTCTTTTTTTATGCCTGTTTTTATAAATATCAGCATAAAATCAAGATTTCCCGATAAATTGTATCTCTTAAAAAAATGAGCTTTAAGAGGGTGAATTATGATTTCGTTAACGCGTGGCTTTTAGCGTGAAATGCCCGTTAAACCCTTTACTGTGTGGGGGAACCATCTTGGTTAATAATTATAAAAGGGTGGATTGCTTTTTTTAGGCCTAACATATATTTAACCTTGTGACAACTAAAGTATAACTTGGATAATTTTCCCGGTAGAGGGAAGTGTCGTACTTTTGTATTGTTGAAAGATAACAACAACGAAATAAAGAGAGTTCATAAAAATAGTTGTCTAATTTTTAAATATAAAATAAAATGATGAAGTATATTATAATAGTATTCGTGGCTGTAATCACAGTGTTTATCGGTGGACGTAGTTTAAACCAAGCTAAAGCTGAAAAAATCGTATGTGCTTTTGCCGATCACGAGAAAGTGGAAAACGCTACCGCGGTTGCTCCGGTGCAGAAAGTAGCAAGTCAAGATACGATCTTCGGACCGGTTAGTCTTCCTGAGGTGAAAGTGAATGTGAAGAGAAAAGTAAATCACGTGATATAAGATCAGGTTATCAACTAAGAATAAGTAAAGAGAAGAGAGCTGTCGGCCGAATGGAAGACAGCTCTTTTTGATATTTGGAATATTTATTTTGATTTGGTAAAATAATACTTATTTTTGTAAGTAATCCTGTGGACGGGAGTTTCCGAGAGGGGGTGGAGAGCAAAATTAAGTATAGGAATTTGATGTATAGTATTGATATTCAGTCTCCGGAGTTTATGAAATATCTGGAACGGGGAGAACGGGAAGCATTCCAACAGTTGTTCGAGACGTACCATAAAGCGTTATGTTTCTTTGCGGCTCGTATCGTGCGGGATCATTCGGAGGCAGAGGATATTGTACAGGATGTTTTTCTTTCCTTTTGGAAAATGGACCGGGGTGGTTTTCCTAACGTAAAAACGATAAAAACTTTTCTTTATAATAGTGTGCAGCATCGGTGCTTGAATTATCTTCGGGATTTGGAAATTCGGGATCGGAATTATAAGAATTTGAACAAGGAAGAGTTGGATGAAGACTATTTTCTTTGTCAGCAAATTCGAGCTGATGTGGTGGCGGAACTTTTTGATGCGATTGATGAGTTACCGGATAGATGCAAGGAAATCTTTAAGCGTTCATACGTGGATGGCCAAGAGGAACGGAAGATTGCCGAAGAGTTGAATATATCCTTGAACACGATAAAAACTCAAAAGCAGCGAGCAAAGTCTTACTTGCGGGGAAGGTTGGGAGATTTGTTCGTTTATGCGGGTATGTTTTTCCCGGGCTTATGATTCGAGGGGATTACTCTAAGGTTTCCCTATCTTTCGGTGTGATCCGATTGGTATTTTATTTATAGTTCATTTAGACCATAGAGCATTCATCCTGCATTTATCTTGCATTCATCTTCCATAAAATAGGTGTTTGAATCAATTTTGTTTGCAGCTGGCAGGGATATACGTGTATATTTGTTATACGTGAAGTTATGAGCGGATGAGAATAAATGATAGGGTATCCGTGGCTTTGATATAGTGGATCGGTGGTGTTTATATAAAAATGTATGATTTTTTTTAATGCTCTTGTCACCTATTTCCTAGTTGAGTGTGTTTGAGGTGTGAAATAAGATACATGAAAATGGGAAAAGAGATATATGAGTTGCTCCTTGCTTATTTGCGGGAAGACATTTCGGAGAAGGAGATGATCCGACTTCAGGGGTGGTTGGCAGAAAACGAGCGGCACCGAAAGTTGATGGAGGAGCTTCGGGATAAAGAAGTTTTACGGCGGGAAATCGGAACGTATGCTTCGTTTGATACTTCTCGATGTTGGAGTCAGTTAAAGGAGGTGATGGATAAAACTTCCCGAAGATCCCGTTTGTCGTGGAGCATATGGAGAAGTGTGGCAGCCGTGTTGGTGGTCGCTGCCGTAGGAGGATTGTTGTACAGGCAAATAACGGATTCATTTCGATCGGGAGAGGAACAAGTTATTGTTGCCCGAATTGAGCCGGGTAGAACTCAGGCGGTGTTGATCACGGGGAAGGGACAACAATTGTTATTACAAGGATTGAAAGATACTTGTTTGAATTTTGCAGAGAATGAGACTTTAAAAATAAACGAGGACGGTAGTTTGAAATATTCCTTATCTGTGCTTTCGCGGATGCCGGAATGGCACACGTTGCGGATTCCTAAAGGAGGGGAGTACAAGATCGTGCTGGATGATGGGACGGAAATTTGGTTGAATAGTGCTTCTGAATTGAGGTATCCTGCTCACTTTGTCGGTAATGAAAGGCGGGTTTACTTGACGGGCGAGGCTTATTTTCAAGTGGTCCGGAATGAAGTGGCTCCGTTTATTGTGGAAACGCGGGATATGGATGTGAAGGTGTTGGGAACATCCTTTAACGTGTCGGCATATGAAGATGAGGAGAATAGTCATGCGACTCTTGTGGAAGGTCGGGTTGAGGTGGATGATAAGATTAACGGGGAAAAGGTGACGTTGACACTCGGTAAACAGGCGTTGTTACAAGGAAAAGAGATGATTGTCCGGGAGGTAAACACCAAATTGTATTCCATGTGGAGGTTGGATCGATTTACATTTTCCAGTGAGGATATGGAGGGGGTCATCCGGAAGTTGTCCCGCTGGTATAATGTGGATTTCTTCTTCTCGAACACTTCGATGAAGCAAAAACGTTTCACGGGGTCTTTACCGAAATATTCAGATATATCCCAAGTTTTGAGGATGATAGAGATGACAACAGATATTAAATTTCAGGTGAAAGGAAACACAATAATAATACAATAAAAAACAGGAGGTGTTCGTACCACTTCCCGTTTCATTGAAAAATTGATTCTGATATAAACAATTTAACCCTACAAAGTTATGAAAAAAAAACCGAATGTAAGGGCAGGGGGATGGTCTGCCTTAAAAAAAATCTGTACGATTATGAAACTTTGTCTTATTCTATCGTTGTTTGCAGTTTTCTCCGTGTCGGCAGGAAGTATGGCTCAGAATGCCAAGTTGTCTATGGAGAAAAAATCTGTAAGTCTTATTGAAGTACTGAATGAATTGAGTGAAAAGTCTGATTACGAGTTTTTCTACAATGACAATGAAGTGAAGGGAGTGAAAGTTTCCGTGTCCGTGAAAGATGCAACGGTATCGGAAATTTTGGATCACGTGTTGCAAGGAACGGCGCTCAAGTATCAAATCGTGGATCATGTGATTGTCATTAGTCCGCAAAAGGATGAGCAGGCTCAGGAGAAAGGAGTCTGGCGTGTCTCCGGGATTGTAAAGGATCAGCATGGGGTTCCGTTGCCGGGGGTGACGATTATATTGAAAGGTTCTTCTACCGGAACGGCCACAGATGCAAGTGGAAAGTTTAAGATGCACTTTATAGATGAAAATGAAACAGTGACTTTGGTGTTCTCTTTTATCGGAATGATTTCGCAGGAAGTGGTGGTAAAGGATTTCATAAAGGAGAATCTTGAAATTGTGATGCATTCCGAGGAGGAGAAATTGGATGAAGTTATCGTTACCGGGATGGGAAATAAATCAAAAAATAGTTTTACGGGGTCAGCGACTGTGGTGAGTCGACAACAGTTGATGAGCGTAGGCACAAAAAGTCTTTTGCAGAGTTTGGCTGCTTTTGTTCCAGGTTTGCAGATTGTGAAAAACAACGAGATGGGATCCGATCCGAACACGCGGCCGGAAATTTTGATCCGCGGTCGGAGTAGTTTCGAGGGATCATCCAATGTACCGACTTTTATAGTGGATGGGGCAGAAGTCGATTTGGATTATGTTTTTGATATGGATATGAATGACGTGGAGACGGTGACCGTGTTGAAGGATGCTTCGGCTTCAGCCTTGTACGGTTCCAAAGCGGCCAAAGGGGTTGTGGTGATCACAACAAAACCTTTACGTGCCGGAAAGTTGCGGGTTTCCTATAGCGGAACTTTACGGACATCAATTCCAGACGTGCGGGATTATGATTTGTTGAATGCGGCAGAAAAATTGGAGTACGAACGATTGGCCGGGGTATATGATGACAATGGAAAATTTCAATATGAAAAAGATACTGAATATAATGAAAAATTCAAGCGGGTACGGGAAGGAGTGGATACGGATTGGTTGTCCAAGCCGTTGCGTAATTCTGTTTCACAGAATCATAATTTGAATATAGCTGGGGGAGATGAGTATATTCGTTATAGTTTAGGAGCTCGTTACGGTTCGGAACAAGGGGTAATGGAAAAGTCAAAACGTGATCGTTATTCTTTGAATTTCAGATTGTCATATAACAAACAGGATAAGGTTTATGTTTCCAATTCAACAACAATAACCTCGGTGAATAGTGAGGAGTCTCCTTATGGAACTTTTAATAAGTATGTTGAGTTGAACCCTTATGACCGGGCTTATAATTTGGATGGCTCGTTAAATAAGGTGTTGAGTTTTAATGTTCCCAATCCGTTATTCGAGGCGACTTTGGGAAGTTATGACCGAAGCGAGCAGTTTTATTTAAATAACGTGTTGGATTTACGTGTGGAGGTTTTGCCGGGTTTCCGGGTGGAAGGTTTTTTCTCATTGAATAAGTCAAAAGATGATACGGAAAAATTTACTTCTCCGGAAGCACATGAATTTAATAACAAAGAGGCTTCCGAATCCGGGAGGATTGAAATATCTAATAAGAAATCGATGACTTATGAAGGACGTGTAACCTTGTCTTATAATAAGATGTTTGGAACGGGAACATTGTTGAACGCTATGGGAGGTGCGAACATACAATCTTCGGAAAACAATGGTAATGGTTATACGGCAGTTGGGCTTTATTCGGATAAATTGGGACATCCCGCTTTTGCGACAAGGTATCCGGAAGGTGCAACTCCGCAAGGAAGTCAAGGATTGGAGCGTTCTATGGGATTATTTTTGAATGCTAACGTAATTTATGATGACCGTTATTTTGCTGATGCTTCTATTCGATACGAGGGGTCTTCCAAATTCGGAGAGGATCAGCGTTTCACTCCTTTCTGGAGTTTGGGATTAGGATGGAATATTCATAAAGAGAAATTTTTGAATATGTCAGGAACGGATAGGATTAAATTATGCGGGAGCTTGGGATATACCGGTAACGCTTCTTTTTCTCCCTATCAGGCAATGACAACCTATAAGTATGATGCCGGGTTGGATTATGACAAAGGGATTGGTGCGATTCCCATGGCTATCGGTAATCCGGACCTAAAGTGGGAAAGAGCCTTGACTTATAATGTCGGATTGGATGTAGTTTTATTTAAGAACCGATTGGATTTTACGCTGGAGTATTATAACAAGACAACAGATAATTTGTTGTTGGATGTGGCAAAGGCTCCTTCCGTGGGAACGACGACGGCAAAGGAAAATATGGGTAAATTATTAAATACCGGTATTGAGCTTCAAACTCGGGTCGTGGCAATTTCCAATAAATACTTGAATTGGTCATTATCGTTAAATATGCAGCATAACGAGAATAAAATTAAAAAGATCAGTAATGCGTTGGAAAAGATGAACGAGGAGTTGAACACGGCAGAGGGGACGTTGTTGCCGCCGCCTGTTTACGTGGAAGGTGAATCCTTGAGTGCCGTGAAAGCCGTGAAGTCCGGGGGGATTGATCCGGCTACCGGACAGGAAGTTTTTATTGATCGTTTCGGTAATCCAACTTTTGTTTATAATTACTGGGATAAACGGACGTACGGGGATTCAGATCCGACGTTATCCGGAACGTTCGGTACTTACTTGACGTTTAAAGGATTTTCGTTGAATATGTTGTTTAATTACGAGTTGGGGGCAACGATTTATAACCAGACGTTGGTTACCCGGGTGGAAGGAGCCAATCCGCAACGTAATGCGGATAAACGAGTGTTCCATAGTCGTTGGAAAAAGGTGGGTGATCGGGTGAAATACAAGAATATTGCAGATCAGACAACTCCTGATATTACCAGCCGTTTTGTTCGGGACGAGTATATGGTTAATATGCAGAGTTTGAGCCTTTCATACGATTTTACCCCGGAGATTTGTCAAAAACTTTATTTGAGCCGTTTGCGGGTGGAGTTCTTGATGAATGACGTGTTCCGGGCTTCAACGATCAAGCAGGAACGAGGGTTTTCGTATCCTTTCGCCCGGAGTTTTGAATTTTCGCTTAGTGCAGCATTTTGATACGAACTACTAAAACAGATGATATGAAAAATAGAGGATATATTTGGATGGTGATGCTGATGCTACTTTCGTTGGGTAGTTGCAACAGCTTTTTGGATATCAAGCCGGAGGGGGAGTTAATTCAGGATGAGCAGTTTAAAGACGTGCAAGGATATCGGGATGCGATGTACGGGATTTATGCGTCGATGGCCCAAGGGGAGTTATTCGGGATGATGATGAATTGGGGATTGGTAGATGTTCTTGCCCAGCAGTTCGGAGATGAATACGGGTTGTTTGCTGATGCGAGCGAGGGGTGGACCGCTAGTAAATATGCTTATATTAAGTATGCCTCGGTTTATAATTATAAGGATCAGCGGATGGAAAAGCAGATAGAATCTATCTGGACGAAGTTGTATGAGAGTATTTCTTATGTGAATAATGTGATTGTCAATGTAGATCATGAGGCTTTAAATAAGGATCCAGACTTGAAATTAATCAAGGGTGAGGCCTATGCGGTAAGAGCTTTTTTACATTTCGAGGTAATGCGTTTGTTTTGTGATAATTACCGAACGAATCCGGAGGCGGGAGGAATTCCTTATGCCTATACGTTTGATTTGAGTAATAAGAAAGTCTACACGTTGGCACAGTGTTACGATAATGTGTTGGCAGATTTGAATGTGGCTACACGTAATTTGGCTGGGGATGGTGATATTTATAATGATTTTGCAGAAGATTCTTATCATAAGAAACGTTATTCACATTGTAATTTGTACGCCGCATGGGCGATTAAGGCCAGGGTATTTTATACCAAAGGGGATTTGGATAGTGCCGCTTATTATGCGGATAAAGTGGTTGCTTCTCCGGAAGTGGGATTGACAGAACGGCAGAATTTCGATCATGTAAAACGTTACGGGAAGCACACGGAGTTGCTTTGGGGGGTATTTACCAATAAAATGTACACGGATTATAAAGAATTGTTCTTGAATAATGCTGTTACATTGAATGCATCTCAACGGACAGATATAAAAGCTTTGTACGAGGTGGCACAATTTACGGCAGATAGTAAGGATTTGCGATATACAAGCTTTTTCCAGGATAAGGGGTATGACGGGCATCTTTTTATTCGACTTTTGAATTCGACGGAGATGGCAAGTAATAAACCAACCCTCTATTTTAGAGGAAGTTGTTTGGTGCGTTTGCCTGAAATGTACTATATCTTGGCAGAGGCAAATTATTCGAAAGATAAAGAGAAAGCACTCGATTATTTAAATGCAGTTCGAGGGAGTAGAGGATTAGCCGATATAGAGGTGTCCTTGGTTGATTCGCGGGATAAATTTATGAAGGAGATGACGAGGGAACGCATGAGAGAATTTTACGGGGAAGGCCAGATGTTTGGTTTTTACAAGTGTCATAACTTAGGTTTCCGGGATTTTCAAGATAAAGTAGATATAGTTCCCTCCAAGGATATTTTTGTTCTTCCATGGCCTAAGTCCGAGCAGGAATATGGAGTTACTAATCAATAAATATAAAAAGATGAGAAAGTTATATATATTGTTAATCGTGTTTGCGGCCTGTTTATTGGCAGGGTGTGATGAAAATGGAGAAAGCGGGTATTACGAGGATATAGACCGTGTTTATTTTGTAAAGGACAGTCTTATCTGTCGTTTGGGAGAGATGCTGATGGATGTGGAAACCTACACGGTGCAGGTTCCGGTGAAAGTATTGGGGGAACCTCTTGGAGAGAGTAGGAAGTTTAAGGTTAATGTAAATAAAGACTTAACGACAGCTCCGGAAGATGTCTATACCTTGTTGCCTGGGGAATATGTGATGGATAAGGATTCCGTGAATGCTTATATCCCGATCGAATTGTTGAGAAGTAAAATAGACCCGATGGTAGACACTGTGTATCGGATCGTGTTGGATTTGGAGGTAAATGATGAGTTCGGGTTGGGTGTAAAGGAAAAGTTGCAGAGTAAGGTGGTGTTTAGTAATTATTTGCAGGAACCGGATTGGTGGTATGCTTTGGAGTTCGTGTACTGGGGGGCTTATCGTCCGGAAAAGTATCAGAAAATGATGGAATACTGGGGTGGACCAATCAGTTATGAGGAGTATGGTAGTCGCATGATTCAAGTGATTCTGTGTGGGAAAAAAATGTATGATTATTTTAAGTTACATCCGGAGTTTGGTATGGAGTTTCCCGAAGCAACACCGTGGCCTTACGAGTAGTAGATTTTTAATGAATTAAAAAGCAGAGCAGATGAAACAATTAATATCAATCGTTGTAGTTTTGTTTTCGTTGATTGGTTGTTTGGATGACCAGACGAAAATGGGTGAAAATGCCATTTCTTACTTATCGTTTAAGATGGAGTTGGATACCTTGTATTATGCGGAGAGAAACGTAGAATTTATGATTGAAGCTCCCGAAATGAAGCAGGAAAGTCAAGATAAAGCTTTGTCGTATGAATGGCAGATCAATTATGAGGTAGTTTCAACAGAGCGAGTTTTGACGTATGCTTATGATAGTTGCGGACTTTTTCCTTGCCGTTTGAAGGTTTATAATGAGGATGGAGCTATTTTCAAGGAGTTTAAATTGCGAGTACCTAATCCTTATGACGAAGGTCTTTTGCTTTTCAGTAAATATGACGGGCATTCGATAATTTCTTTCCGTAATGATAACTGGCCGGAGAGAGGGTTTGAAAAAGATGTGTATGCGTTGAATAATGCGGGGATACCTTTGGGAACTGAGCCGGTAGCTATAGTTTGCTCTCCAACGGAATATTATACCCCTTATATTTATCTTGTTACAGAGAATCCTTTCCGTTTTTTGAAATTGGATTATTATACGATGCAGGTGCTGGAAGAGATCGCTTACCCGGAAGAGGGGGTGGATCGGATACTGGAAAAAGATCATAATTTGTATATTATGACTGATGGAAAAACATTGGATTATGATTGTCATAACGCTTATTTCCGGAATAATTTTCAACAGGGGTTAACGGGAAAATATGGAAGTTTCCCGGATGCTGAGTTGTCTGATCGAGTGGTTGTTTATGGAGAAAAGTATCATAGGTATTTGTTGGCATTTGACATGAAGAATCAAGTTTTATTTAGTGCGAATGATGTCTTGCCTCATCCGATCAAGGACGGAGATGAAGTGGTTGAAGTGGATAGAATATATGGAATGCTTCTTGGGGTAAGCGAAGAAGATATACTTATTCTGTTGGAAGATAAGAATGGACAAAATCAGGTGGTATATCTGAATATATCCGAGCAATATGTTAATTGGTCAAAAGTTACGGTTTTTGAATTTAAATCGGTATATCCGGCGGCAGCGGAAATAAATGGCCAAAGTGTGTTTGCATCAAGCACGAAAGAGAATATTTTGTATTATTCGGTTGGAAACGAGATTTATCGCTATAATTATTTGTCTGCGGGAAATTTCCCGACGCAATCGGATTATACCGTGGGAGTTTCCGGTAGTTTGATCAAAAAAATGATATTAAATGAGGATAAATCAGAATTGTATGTGGCAGTAGATGCCCCGAACGGAGAGTATCGAGGAGCTGTTTATTGTTATGATGTTGAGACGAAAGGGTTGAAATGGAAAGAAGAAGGAGTTGCCGGGGAGATCGTGGAAATGTTGTATAAACCCAGGAATCGTAGCTATAACGAAAACTGATTGTTAATTCAAAATTATTGAAAGGATGTTGACGGATAAGTCTATTCGTCGGGTAAACTATTATATAAATCATTGTATGGAACAATCAATTTTAAAGGTGGAAAACCTGTCGCATCGCTATAGTGTGCAGTGGGCGATACGGGATATTAATTTTGAAATTACTCAAAATGGTGTTTACGGTTTACTCGGCTCTAACGGGGCCGGTAAATCTACCACCATGAATATTATTTGCGGAGTGTTGAAACAAACTGAAGGTAACGTGTTTATCAAGGGAATTGATATGCGGGATAATCCGGTGGAAGCGAAAAGGCATATCGGTTTCTTGCCTCAAAAACCTCCTTTACACACGGATTTGACGGTGGAGGAATACCTGACTTATTGTGCCCGGTTACGCCAGATTGCCCGGGCGGAGGAAGGAAAGGTCGTGGATGAGGTGCTGGCACGTTGCGGTATTTCTCATTTTAGAAAAAGGCTGATTCATAATTTGTCTGGTGGTTACCAGCAGCGGGTGGGTATTGCTCAAGCGATTATCCATCGTCCGGATTTCGTGGTACTGGATGAGCCGACAAACGGGTTGGACCCGAATCAGATTTTAGAGATCCGGCACTTGATTAAAGCGATTGCCGAAGAATGTACGGTCGTTTTGTCTACTCATATTCTTTCGGAGGTACAGGCAACCTGTAATTATATACGGATGATCGGGCAGGGGACTTTGGTTTTTTCCGGTACAGTGGATGAGTTTGATAACTATATTTTACCGAACACGGTGTTTGCCACGTTGGTAGCAGCTCCACCGATAGAGGAATTAAAGCAGCTCCCCGGGGTGGTTGACGTGGATGAATTGGGAGGATCGAATTATCGGTTACGGTTTTCTGACTCACCTCAAGAAATGATCGAGAGAGTGGTGCAGACCAGTGTTGCGAAAGATTGGCGACTGACTGAAGTCCGGCTGGAGAAAAGTTCTTTGGATGATATTTTTGCCGAGTTGTCTAAAATCAAGAAATAATAAAATAGGATAGTATGAGAAATATATATGATATAGCACGTGCGGAGTTACAATCTTTGTTTTATTCTCCCATTGCATGGTTGATATTGATTATTTTCACGTTCCAGAGTGCCGGAATTTTCGGGGGACATCTGGCAGGAATGGTTATGGGTAAGGAGTTGGGATACTCTTTGTCGGATTTGACATACAAACTTTTTGTGGATCAATGGAGCGGTGGAATATTTCCAGTAATTCAGGGATATTTGTATTTGTACATTCCTCTGTTGACCATGGGAGTGATGAGCCGGGAGTTGAGCAGTGGTTCCATCAAATTGTTGTATTCTTCACCCGTGACGAACAGACAGATTATTTTTGGTAAGTATTTGTCTATGATGATATACGGATTGGTGATGATGTTCGTGTTGTTAATTTATATTGTCGTGGCCTGGTGTTCCATTAAGGATTTTGACTATCCGATGGTGTTTACCGGATTACTGGGGTTGTATTTGCTGCTTTGTGTTTATGCGGCGGTCGGGTTGTTCATGTCTAGCCTAACTTCGTATCAAGTGGTGGCGGCCATGCTGACCTTGACGATTTTGGGCGTGTTAAATTACGTGGGAAGTATGTGGCAGGATGTTGAGTTCGTACGGGAAATCACTTATTGGCTTTCTATTTCCGGACGGGCGAATGAGTTTATTCGGGGATTGATTTGTAGTGAAGATTTACTGTATTTTATCATCGTGACAGCTATGTTTCTGACTTTAGCGACGATCCGTTTGCAAGCCGCTCGGCAGAAACAACGGTGGACAAAAACATCTGGACAGTATCTAGGGGTGATCATGGTTATTGTGGTATTAGGGTATTTTACTTCTCGTCCGTCTTTGATGACCTACTATGATGCCACCGCTACCAAAAGAAATACTTTAACGGAGCATAGTCAGGAAGTGATCTCCCAATTAAAAGGAGGATTGACCATTACGACCTATGTAAATTTGTTGGATGATAATAATATCTATTGGGGAGTACCTAGCGCTTACAAGTCTGACCAGCAGAATTTCCGTCATTATACTCGTTTCAAACCGGAAATTGAGATGAAATACGTGTATTATTATGATACGCTTCTTGGCGTGGAACCGAGTCGGTATATGCAGACTAAATCGTTGAAAGAACGGGCGCATGAGGCAATGACAATTTACGGGTTGGATTCGACAAAGGTGTTGACTCCGGAACAAATAAGAGCGAAAATTGATTTAGTGAGAGAGGATAATTGGTTTGTGAGAGTGTTGGAACGAGAAAGTGGGGAAAAGACATTTTTACGCATATTCAGAGGAATGGACCGGATGCCGAAGGAGGCCGAGATTACGGCAGCGATGAAGAGGCTGGCCATGAAATTGCCGACCGTGGGAGTTGTAACCGGACATGGAGAACGGAATATCCATCAGACCGGAGATCGAAATTACACGGCTTTCGGGGAAGATCGGCATTTCCGTTATGCGTTGATGAATCAAGGGTTTGATGTAAAAGAGGTTTCTTTGGATAATGAAATACCGGAAGAGATTAATATTTTGCTGCTTGCGGAAATGCGTAGTCCGTTTACACCGGAACAACGGGTGAATTGGGAAAAATATGTTGCCCGGGGAGGGAATTTGATCATCCTGAGTGAACCGAACAGGAGGGATGTTATGGGGCCTGTTTTGGCAGATTTTGGGGTACAGATGGTGCCGGGTATTCTGGTTAAACCGACAAAGGATTTTGCCCCGGAATTAATTCAGACTTTACCAACTCGGGAGGCTTGTGAACAAATATATTATTTTGGAGCCATATTGGATCAAGGGTATTGTGTGACAATGCCTTCTGCTTCTGCTTTGACATACGGGGAAGATAAAGGATTTAAGCTGACCCCGTTGTTTGAGACGGATTCGTTGGTATGGAATGAGTTGCAGACAACAGATTTTGTAGATGATTCTGTAAGCTTGGATGTTGCCAGCGGGGAGGTTCAACAGAAATATATCACTTCGGTGGCGTTGACTCGTCAGGTGGGGGAACGTGAACAGCGAATCATAATCTTGGGGGATGCCGATTGTATTAGCAATGGAGAGTTGAGTATGGGACGTGCGGGAATTCGTTCTGCCAATTACACTTTGATTATGGGGGGATTTTATTGGTTGTCGGATGGCGAGGTACCTATTGATGTTCGTAGACCGGCACTTTTGGATGATGATTATAAAGTTGGCGGTTCTCTTGTGCGTTTCTGGGATATATTCCTGTCTTGGATTTTGCCTTGTTTGATGCTGGTTGCCGCAGTCTTTATTTTGTTAAGGAGGAGGGGAAGATAGGAATTTTTGATTTTATCGGATCGATTGAATTGATGGTGTGCTTTTGAAGAGGAAGCCCTGAAAGTCATATTCAGATTTCTTCCGGCTTCGCCGTACTCTCTTGGCGGCGAAGCTGATGGAGGTTAAAGGAGTGAATGTTGACGATATGGGCACCTCTTTTTTATATGCAAAATTTGCTAGATTTTTTTCGATAATTTGTTTGGAAGAATACCTTTTTTTCTGATTATGAACATCTCATCGCAACTGCATAATAAAACTAATAAATGATTAGGAGTGTTGTAAATAAATACTTACCTTCGCAAGCATGATTTGTGCTAAATAGTAGGTACTTTGTTTGTTGAGTTAAAATAAGGGTGATATGAGCATGTTATTAAAGGTGATCTGTGGGACTATGTTCCTGTTAGGTATGTCGTGGAATATCATGGCAAAAGGGGTAATTAAGGGGAGAGTTGTTGATTCTCAGTCAAAAGAGGTGTTGGTTGGGGCTACCGTGAACGTGGAGGGTACGACAGTCGGGTGCGCCACGGATGCGGAAGGATATTTTGAATTAGAGGTGGAAGAGTCGGGAACGGTGATATTGGTGTTCCGGAGTGTGGGTTATTCGGAAGTGAAAAAAAGTGTTGTTGTGGATGATAAAAAGGTGGATCTGGGGATCGTGGGGATGTTGCCGATGTATATTAATTTGTCGGATGTGGTGGTGTATGGTTCTTTAGCCGTGGATCGGGAAACTCCGGTAGCCTTGTCGGTGGTGACGGCGAAAGAGATCGAGGAGAAACTTTCAACACAGGAATTCCCGGAGATATTGAAATCTTTGCCGAGCGTTTATGCCACGAAAGAGGGGGGGGCATTTGGAGACGGACGGATTAATTTGCGGGGATTCGAGACGGAGAATATAGCCGTGATGGTGAACGGGGTACCCGTGAACGAGATGGAATGGGGTGGAATCTATTGGTCCAACTGGGCAGGTTTGTCAGATGTGACCCGTTTTATTCAAGTACAACGAGGATTAGGGGCATCAAAGATTGCAGTGCCGTCTGTTGGCGGTTCTATTAATATCGTGACGAATACGACGAATGCTGAGGCCGGAGGTTCTGTTTCGTACGGAGTGGGGAATGATGGTTATAACAAAGTGGCTTTTAGCCTCTCTACCGGTTTGTTAAAAAATGGATGGGCCATGTCTATTTTGGGAGCAAGAACTTGGGGGGACGGGTATATACAAGGAACAGATTTCGTGGGATACTCTTATTTTATTAATGTTTCCAAGAGATTAGGAGAGAATCATGAATTGTCCCTAACTGCTCTTGGCGCTCCGCAATGGCATAATCAACGTAATAGGAATGATAAGATGCTTATCAAGGCTTGGGAGAAGTTGGACGATACGAAGTATAATCCATCTTACGGTTTTGCAGATTGGAAAGGAGAGAAGGTGCGGAAAGTTTCGGCATATAATAAATATCACAAGCCTCAAATTTCATTGAATCACCTTTGGGAGATTAACGATAAGTCAAGTTTGTCTAGCGTGCTTTACTTGTCTTTAGGGCGAGGAGGCGGATATGGAGGACGCTCTAATAAAGCTCATAAATATGATTGGTATGGAACTTCGAAGGGGGAGCCTACGACGGGTGATTTCAGAGCAGCCGATGGGACATTTAATTATACGGCTGTTTATAATTTGAATTCGATAAGTGTGACCGGTTCGGAAATGATCATGGCTATGAGCCGGAACGAGCATAATTGGTATGGATTGATTTCTACATATACGACCAAACTGGGACAATATTTTGATGTATACGGGGGAATTGATTTACGCTATTATAAAGGAAAGCATTATAATGAGATCGTGGATTTGTATGGGGGAAAATATTTTATTGATGATAGTCGGATGAATGTAAAATATAAGGCTGACGATTATACATGGCAAAACAAGGAATTGAAGAAAGGGGATATTGTTTACCGTGATTATGATGGTTATATGATGCAGGAAGGTTTCTTTGCGCAAGGGGAATATAACCGGGATGCTTTGAGCGTGTTTGTTGCCGGGTCTCTTTCAAATATAACTTATTGGCGGAAAGATCGTTTTTATTATTCGAAAAATGAGGCGAAATCGGATAAGGAGAGTTTCTTGGGTGGAACGGTAAAAGCCGGGGCGAATTATAATTTGACGGATCATCATAATGTATTTGCAAATATTGGGTATTTTTCCCGGGCTCCTTACATGCAAGGTGGAGTATTTTTGCAGCAGGATGTGAGTAACGAGACGAATCCGGATGCCGTGAACGAGAAGGTGTTTACTTTTGAGTTGGGGTACGGTTTTCGTTCATCTTGGTTGGATGCCAACGTGAATTTGTATCGTACTTCATGGATGGATAAGACGTTGGCCAATTTCTTTGAGAAGAACGGGGAACGGGTGCGGGTGAATTTGACCGGGCTGGATGCGTTACATCAAGGGATTGAGGTTGATTTCGTGTTACGTCCGTTGAAAGATCTGAAGGTTACCGGGATGTTTTCCATGGGTGATTGGCATTGGAATGGAGACGGTAAAGGATATGCTTATAATTCATCCGGAGAACCGGTTGATAAGAATGGAGATCCGGTAAACCAGGTCGGGGGAGAGAATCATGCTCAGAATGTTGTGAAAATGAAGGATGTGCGTGTGGGTAATTCCGCACAGACGACTTTTACTTTGGGGGGAAGTTATCAGTTTTTGAAAGGGGTACATGTGGGAGTGGATTATTCTCATTTTGCCCGTAATTATGCAAAGTTTACTCCTTCTTTAGGGTATGATTTGGGAGCTGAAAAAGCATTTGAATCTCCTTGGAGAATGCCGGCATATGGTGTTCTGGATGCTAATATCAACTATCGGTTCCCGTTGAGTAAGATGTTTGGCGTGATGGTTTTCGTGAACGTGAATAATCTTTTGGATAAAGAGTATATCGCTGATGCGGAGGATGGTGCTGGGCATAATAAAGATACAGCTAAGGTTTTCTATGGTTTCGGACGTACTTTTTCCGTGAACTTAAAGATCACGTTCTAAGATTATTAGCGATAAAGATGTAGTTATTTTGTGTATAATAAAATACAGTAATTGTTTTTTTATACATTTGCGGCGTTTTTCTCCAATTTTATTTGAGAAAGGTTGCAATATAAACTTTAACTATTTCGAAATGAAAAAAATCGTATTTTTAGTACTATTGGTAGTATTACACATTTCTACGTTTGCGCAGAATAATCAGGAAAAGAAACTGCCGGGTTATAAAACATCATTTGAAACCAACAAATTTTGGGATAATTGGTTTATTTCATTGAATTTAGGGGCTCAAACCCTCTATGCTGAGGGGTCTACAGATGCAAAGTTCGGTGATCGGTTAACCTTTATGCCGGCTTTGTCTGTTGGTAAATGGTTTACACCTTGGTGGGGAGTGAGAGTTCAAGGTTTAGGAGGTGCTCTACATGGATTTCAAAATAACGGAAAAACGATGTTACACAAGCATTACGGAGCCGTTCATGGTGACTTTATGTTTGGTTTGTTAAACTTCTTCGGTCGTTACAACGAGAATCGTTGTTTTGATTTGGTACCTTTTGCTGGAATAGGTGGTGCTTTTATCGGTAGTGATCAGTCTTTTACAATTAATGCAGGTATTCAAGCTCGTTTCCGGTTATCTCAACGTTTTGATTTGAATTTGGAATATGGTGGGATGATTTTGGATGATGATCTCGTGACCAGAGGCGGGTTCCCTAATGACGGGATTAGTAATTTGAGTGTCGGGGTTACTTTCAGATTCAAAAACCGTTCATTTAAAAAGGCTGTTAGCCAGAAACAGTATGCAGACCTTCAGAGTCTGACAAAAGCGCAAGAGGCACAAATCAAAGAATTGCTTCGTCGTACCCCGGACACCGTGGTTAAAGTGGTAAGACAGGAGGCTCCAGCAGCTGAAAGTAGCGTGATATTTAAGGCTTTACCGACAACGATAAACTTTGCTTTCAACAGTTCAAAAATTGATCCTACTCAGGAGGTTGGGGTTTACAACTTGGTTCAATTTATGAAAGAAAACCCCGATGTGCGTGTTCGTTTAACCGGTTTTGCTGATAAACGAGGAACAGAAAAAGCAAATATGATTATTTCGGAAAGACGCGTGAATGCGGTTGCTGATATGTTTATTAGTAAATACGGAATAAATAAAGACCGTATCGTGAAAGATCATAAAGGTGTTAGTTCTCGTTATGACAAGGATGAGTGGAATCGTTGTGTTCTTGTTGAGATCATAAAATAACAGCTCATTATGGTATAAGAACCAGTTTGTTCTTGCATGGAGTCGCCCCCAAGAAACTTGACAATAAGCTCTTGGGGGCGTTTCATTTATTGTTAGGCCTTTTATATATGGGGAGAAATGGAAGAATATGTAATAGATTTTATACTTTTGCGAAGATTTAAAGAATATGAGCTATTTTGAGCTTTTTGTAGTATAGATTTAGAGTATGATGATATTATTACAGCGTTTTCGGGTGTATTTGCGTCAAATCTTGGACCCGTCAGATGAACAAGAGCGGGAAGAAGATACGGTGGAGGCTATCCGTAAGGGAATTGTGTTCCGGGGGACAAATTTGTGGGTATTGATTTTTGCCACGTTTATCGCATCTTTGGGATTGAACACGAATTCGACGGCCGTGATTATCGGAGCCATGTTAATTTCCCCGCTGATGGGGCCGATTATGGGAATCGGTCTGGGAGTTGGGATCAACGATTTTGAACTGATCAAGAAGGCTTTCCGTAATTTGCTGATCGCAACGATATTCAGCGTGTTAACGTCTACTTTATATTTTTTGTTATCGCCTTTGAACGAAGCTCGTTCGGAATTGCTGGCACGGACAACCCCCACGATCTATGACGTGTTGATCGCTTTTTTTGGTGGGATGGCGGGAATCGTGGCGTCTTCGACGAAGTTAAAAGGAAACGTGATTCCGGGAGTGGCTATTGCTACCGCTTTAATGCCGCCGTTGTGTACGGCCGGGTTCGGGCTGGCGAGTGGCAACCTGAGTTATTTCTTCGGGGCATTCTATTTGTTCACGATCAATTCGGTATTTATCGCGGTTGCCACGACTTTAGGAGTACGGTTGATGCATTTTTCGAAAAAGAAATTCATGGATAAGGAACGGGAAAAGAAAGTACACCGTATCGTGTACTCAATCATTTTCCTGACAATGGTTCCGAGTGTGTATATCACCTACAATATGGTGAAGACGAATATCTTTGAGACGAATGCCAGTCGATTTATCAAAAATGAATTTAATTTTCCGAATACGTTGGTGGTGGATCGTTACGTGAAAACAGAGAATCCGGAACGTCGGATTGAAGTATCATTGATTGGTAAGGAAATATCAGAGGAAGTGATCGTGTCGTTGAAAGAAAAGATGTTGCATTACGGGTTGCATGATGTTCCTCTGGTGATTCATCAGGGATTCGGGAAAGAGGATATCGAGATGCAAAATGACGTTAGTAATATGTTGTTGCAGGATTACTATATGCAGAATAAACAGCGGATTGCCTCACAAGAGAAAGAAATTTCCGTATTGCGCGAGAGATTGAACTCTTACTTGTTATATGATACGATCGGGCATCAGGTTACTCCCGAGGTGAAGATTCTTTATCCTTCCGTGAAAAGTCTTGCAATATCCAGGGTGATTCGTAATCAAGTGGATTCTTTGCGTGCTGACACCTTGTATGTTGCTATCGTGGCTTTTGAGCAACGACTAACTGAAAAAGAAGAGTATCAGTTCTCTGCGTGGTTGGCAGCCCGGATTGGTGTAAAAGAATTGAAACTGATAAAAGAATAGAGGTTTAGTAGATTGATATTCATGTTTTTATAAGGTGATGACAATTCTCAGGTTTTGATACATTGGGAGGAGTTGTCCCACTATTTACATTTAGATTAGGGGATGTGATAAGAGGTGTGTCAAAATTTGACACACCCCCGTAACTGAAATTGTTCTAGGTTATATCGAAATTACGTTAATTTAATGTATTTCACGGCAATAAAACTGGGGATGGTACAAAGCATGATCCAGAGAAAGAAGTATTGGTAACCGATCAGTTCTTGGATATAGCCAGAGATCATGCCGGGGAGCATCATGCCGAGGGCCATGAATCCGGTGCAAATGGCGTAGTGGGCGGTTTGTTGCGGGCCTTTACTGAAGAGCATCATGAAGTAGGTGAGGGCCGTGAAACCGAATCCGTAACCGAATTGTTCGATGGCGACAGCGGAGGAGATTAGCCAAATGTTGGATGGATGAGTAAATGCCAGATAGACATACACGAGGTTGGGTAGATTCATTGCGGCAGTCATCCACCAAATCCAATGTTTTAGACCATTTTTGGCCATGAGGATTCCGCCTAGGATTCCGCCTATCGTGAGGGCGATAAGGCCAACGACGCCATAGATGGTGCCGACTTGCATGGTGCTTAGGCCTAAACCGCCAATTTCGGGATTGTCGAGTAGGAAAGGGGAGGCAATTTTTACAAGTTGTGATTCAGCAAAACGGAAGAGCAGAATAAAGGCTAAGGCAGCAATAATTCCCTTCTTTTGGAAGAAAGTGATAAAGGTTTGGAAAAAGGCATTCAGCGGGTTACCGTTTTTCACGGGAACATCATTTTCTGGTTTGGGAAGAATGAATTGGTGATAGAGGAAGAGCAGTACGAAAATGACTGCCAACAGGTAGAAGGTTACAGACCATGCCCGGGGGACGGCTATCTCTTCCGGGAGCGTGGAAGAATAGGTCTTTTCAAGCCAACCGGCGAGCATGATGATAAGGCCTTGTCCCGTGAGCATAGCGAGGCGGTAGGCCGTGTTACGGATACCAACGAAGAAGGCTTGTTTCTTGGTGTCGAGTCCCAGCATGTAGAACCCGTCCGCGGCGATGTCGTGGGTGGCAGAACTGAAAGCTAATAACCACATGAATGCTAACGAATAGCGGAAGGCATGTGGTCCGGGAAGAGTCAGTGCTATTCCGGCTAGTCCGCCGCCGATCACTAACTGCATGGAGATGACCCACCAGCGTTTGGTCTTCACTATGTCTACCAGCGGACTCCATAGGGGTTTAATCACCCAGGGTAAATAAAGCCAGCTCGTGTAGAGGGCTATGTTCGTGTTGTTTATTCCCAACCGTTTGAACATGATGACGGCAAGTGCCATGACAACGACGTAAGGTAGACCTTGTGCGAAATATAGAGTGGGGATCCAGGACCAAGGGGATTTCATAATTTTAGATTTTAGATTTTAAATTCCAGCCGCACAATTCTCACACTTTTTTCATTTTCAATTCTCCATTTTCAATTGTTTGTAGTTGGGTGCCGGGAAAATAGTGCGAGAGAATTTGCTTGTAATCATAGCCTTTGGCACTCATGACAGCGGCTCCGATTTGACAGAGACCGACACCGTGACCCCATCCTGCACCTTTCAATGTGAAACGTGTAATGGCTCCGGAGGAATCTTTCGCTGTTTCCACGATAAAGGCCGAGCTGTACAGGTGGGATTGGGAGAAAGCTTTGCGAATGACAAGTTCTTTCCCGATAATCATGTCTTGTTTTGAACCTTGGATACGGAGACGGATGATGCGCCCGGAGACACCTCTTTCCACGGGTTCTATGGATTGAATGTCCCCGAAGTCTATCCCGATACGGGATGTTATTAATGCAGATAGTTCAGGGGGAGTGTAAGACACTTGCCAACGGAAAAAGTCTTGGGTTTCCTGATCATAATCGTTGAGAACATTTGACAGTATAGCCTTATCTCGGGTATTACAGAATACATCCGGGATGGAGAGAATCCATTTTCGGGCGTTCTCTTCTTGGGATAGGTCGGGAGTTGAAGACTGGGTATCGCTATCAACCACTTTTGTCAGATAAGGATGTTTCACGGGTTCCCAGGTGTTTTCAAAATGCTCGGTTACTCCCCCGCAGCACTTGGAGAATCGGGCATCGCAGATCTCTCCGTCATACACAAGGACTTCCCCTCGGGTGGCCTCGATGGCTTGTCGGACAAATGGCATGTAAGCTTTGCTAATGCCTTGGTAGCGTTGACAATGATCGTCTGCACACACGTCGAAATGCTCGTGGTCTTCTCGGTCATACCACCGGATATATTGTTGTTCATCCTGTATGTAGGACTGGTAAGTGTCGGTTAGTTTCTCGCTCTTTATTTTTTGTGCGATCAGCCAACTGCGGGAAATGACCGCGTGGGCTTTCAGGAGTTCCAAAGATGAGGTGGCACTCATTTCGGAAGAGATCACGCTTAGTAAATAATCTTCTAGGGGTAATATGTTGATTGCTGTTAGATGCTTTCCCTCGTCCATGATTTTCAATGTACCTTTGAACTTCTGATCTTCCGTGCGTTGCCAGTGAAAATTGATCCCGATCATGACATTTAACAAATCAAAGTTTGTCGTTTCAGCGTTCTCTGGTGTAAGGGTGAAGTGATCCGGTACGATCTGTGTTCCTGAAGATGAATGTAGAATCAAGTTCTTCCCTTCTTTGGAAATGGTATATTCTCCGGAATATTTTTGATCCTTGTTCCAGTAGGTTCCATTTAGACGGAAGGTGATGGCGGGAGCGAAAAGGATGCCAATGGAAAGAGTGATCGCCTTCGGCAAATTACAAGTTGATCGATTACAAGTTACAGGTTCTTTCATCTTCATAAATCGTAAATCATAAATCGTAAATTCTCAAACTGTTCGTCGGTAAGGGTTAACTGGGAAAAAAGTTCTTCCAACAAGGGGGCGTCCAGACGGTTGAAATCTTTTTCCCGGGGTGAGATGATCAGACCGGCAAAGTCGACACAGCCGGGACTGAACAGTATGTTTTCATCTTCTTCTGCGAAGAATTGCCACGGGCGGTGTTGACGACGGGGGAATATGACCACCCACCATTCGTTGTTTTCGTACCAGGCAAAAAGGTTCATCATGGGTTCCGGGTCGTTCGGGGTGATTTGGCCCACGAGTGACACTAATTGCTCGAAAATAGCTATTAATTGCTCCCGATTGTTTGAATGAAGTATGATATTCTTGCGAAGGTAGTGATGGATACTTTCGATTGTGGCTTCCCGTGATTCGGAAATCCACAAGATTTCTTTCGGGCAGGAGTTTACATCGGTTTCTAGGGGCATGATGTGACGGGCTGCCAGTTGGAAATGAAAATGATCCGGGGCGGAGGCTCCGCTACGGGGACCATTATAAAAGATCGTGTACTCCGAATAAGTTTGTGCAATGGCCAGCATGTCTTGGAAATGTCCCTTGATGAGCTGGGGAATGTGGTGTTTTGCCGGAACTGTGTAATGGCGGTCGAATATGGGATAAGGGTTTACTCGTATATCCAGCGTGGGGTTATAATCGAAACTAGCTTGTTCCGGCGGAATGTTTCCTTTACACAGAAAACAGGCTCTTGCCCTGATCGATTGCTCGTCTATTTTAGCCACGGCCGATTGAATCCGGTCCGGGTTGTGCTGGATACGAATCTGGAACCCCTCGAAATCAATCGTACGGTAAATGACATTCCGCAAGCGTTCGTAATTATTCCGGGCCAAGGGCCAGGAGGTTAGTTGTGATTTCGTAAATTCGTCGAAAAACATGACAGAGAATGGATTTAGGATTTAGGATTTTTCTTCATTTTCAATTTTCAATTCTCCATTTTCAATTTCCCGTTGTCTTGCCAATATTTCAATCATACGAATTTTATCTTTATAGTAATTATTTGCGTTTACACGTTGGATGTTCAAGTCTGCGTCGGAATTACCTTCCCAGCGACGACATAAATATAGCGGTTCATAAATGCGTTCGATCTGGTATTCACGGGAGATTGCGAGTGCCGTGGCATAATCCTCCCCGTAACTGACGTTCGGGATTCTGATTTGCCGGAGTAATGGCGTGTAAAATGCTCGGGGCGCCCCCAGCCCGTTGATACGTAAGGCGTTGTTACGCCCGTTGTCCGGCGTCCATTCCTTGTGGTCAATGATGCCGGGAGGTATTTCTTCCAGCTTGAAATTAACCATCTTGTAACTACCGATAATCATGGCACATTGACGTTTGTGGAACGTGTCGACAATGCGTTGGAGAACGTGTCGATTGATGTACAAATCATCACTATCCAACTGGATGGCGAATCGTCCGCAATGTTCGCTCATGATGGCATGTGTCCAGCATCCCCCGATTCCAAGGTCGGTGCGAGGGGGAATGATGTGGATTATTTGCGAGTGCTTTTGGGCCATCTTTTTAACAATAGCAGTCGTGTCGTCGGTGGAATGATTGTCGATAACAAGAATATTATACTTGAAATTGGTTTGTTGTGAAAAGACGGATCGTATCGCTTCTGCAATGGTCTTTTCCCGGTTGCGGACGGGAATAATAACTGAGACTTCAGTTTCAAAATACTCGTCTTGGAACGGGATGGTTTTGAATACGGGAGGCAAATAGGCGCCTATGGCCTTCAAGTGAGCCGTGAAAGCCTGTTCCATTTCAATTTGTACTTCCCGGTTACGAGGGTTCACGTAATCAAATTGCTTTTCACCGGAACGTCGGGAATCGTGTTCCTTTTCCGAGTACAGGAATTCGGGAATCCGGAAAATTAATCCTTCACGGGAAAGACGCAGGCGCAGGTCGTAGAGTGCGGCGAAATGGTATTCCGTTTCCATTTCGCTGATCACTTTTTTTAAAACGTCTGTTCTGAATAAAAGTATTGATCCGAAATCAAAATCATCCCTGACGCTCCCCAATTGATAGTCAATAGTTGGGTGTGCAGTTTGCGAACCATTTTGTTCCGTGTAATAATCAGAGTAAAGCATGACGGCTCCCGTGGCTTGTGCTACTTGAAGAAAACGTTTTTGTGCGTGTTCTCCTAACCGTGGAGTCGGGTATTTCGTGTAGAAAAAGACATAGGGTGAATCTATCGTGGTAACGATTTCCCGTAACGTGGCAGTTTGTTCAAAATGCACGTAGGTATCTGTCTGTTCGTCCCTTTTTAGCCGGGAAATGATACAAGAAATAATAGACATAAATTACAAATTTAAGGTTTAAGCCAAAGATATATCTTTTTGTAGAAAGTGTATGAATTTTGGCGTATTTTATGTGAAAATAAATATCTTTGCGAAGTTACAAATAGAAGATGTTGGAGTTTTTTGTAAAGCTATATAGGAATCTTAGGTACACGGGGATGTTACTTGTTTTGTTGTTCGTTTCTTGGACAACGAAAGGAGGGGCCGGTGAGCCCGATTCCCGGATATTAATTATCAGTTCCTACAACCCGGAAACTTCCCAGACGGCCAAGAATATATCGGATTTTATAGAAGAATATGGTCTACTTGGCGGAAAATTTTCGATTGACATAGAGAATATGAATTGTAAAAGTTTTTCCGAGGCTTGTATGTGGGAAGGGCGGATGAAAGAATTACTGGATAAGAATATCGAAAAAGGTTTACCGAAGCTCATTATTCTGTTGGGGCAGGAGGCATGGACGGCTTATTGGTCTCAGGATTCACTGATTACCCGGGATGTCCCGATCATGGGAGGAATGGTGAGTCGGAATGCTGTTTTGTTACCGGAGGTGGGTACTGATTTGGAGAACTGGGAGGCGGAGAGCGTGGACGTGATGAGTGATAATATTCGGGAATTGGAGGTTTTTGGGTTTGCTTACGAGTATGATGTGGTGGCGAATCTTCGGTTAATTCTGGATTTTTATCCGGAAACCAAGCATATCGCTTTTATCACGGATAATAGTTATGGGGGAGTCTCTTTGCAGGCTCTGGTAAAGAAAGAGATGAAGGAGAAATTCCCGGGGCTGGATTTGATTCTTTTGGATGGCCGGAAACATTCGATTTATTCGATCAGTGATGCTATTGCCCGGTTACCGGAGAAAACGGTTATCTTGTTGGGGACGTGGCGAGTAGATAAAAATGATGGTTATTTTATGCGGAATGCCACGTATTCGATGATGATGGCGAATCCTAAAATTCCAGCTTTCACGATTACTTCTATCGGGATGGGGCATTGGGCTGTCGGGGGATGTGTACCGCGGTATAGGACTGTCGGAAAAGATATGGCCAGACAAGCTCTGGCGTTAGAAAGACAGCAGGATTCGATCGTGTTGGCAGGAATGCAGATCATTCTGAACGAGTATTGTTTTGATTACGCCAAGTTACGTTCTGAAGGATTCTTGGATAAAGCGGAGGTCAAGAATGCTGTTCTTTACAACAAGAAGTTGTCCTATTTCGAGGAATATAAATACCAGATTATAGGGGTAGTTTTGGCTTTTTTAGTTCTACTGTTCGGTTTCTTACTAGCCTTATATTTCTATTTTAGAACCAAACGTTTTAAAGATGCTTTGTGGCAGGCCCAGAAAGATAATATCTTAATACTGAATAATGTTAATTCCGGGATCAAGTTTATTCATCCGGATTTCACGATAAAATGGCATAACGGGATTGATTATGATATCGATCCGGAAAAAATTAAAGGTTCCAAGGGGCAAGTTTGTTATAAGGTTTTGAGAGGACTGGATGAACCTTGTTCTTGCTGTCCGGCGGTAGTGGCCATGAAAACGGGAAAAGTGGCTGATGTTGTTGTGAAATATGGGGATTATTACGTGTATATGTTGGCGAATCCTGTTTTTGATGATGATAATAATTTATTGGGTGTCGTGGTGCGTATGGAGGATATGACCAAGCAAAAGCAGGCGGAATTGGAGTTGCGGAAGGCAAAAGAAAAGGCCGAGGAGTCTGATCGGTTGAAGTCTGCATTTTTGGCTAACATGAGTCACGAGATCCGTACCCCGTTGAATGCTATTGTGGGATTTTCCGGGGTTCTGACTTCGGACGATTGTGATGCAGAAAGTCGTAAGGAGTACGTGGCAATCATTCAAAAGAATTCAGATTTATTGCTTCGCTTGATTAATGATATTCTGGATATATCCCGCTTAGAGACGGGACGATTGAAGTTGTCTTATGAAGAGGTTGAGATTGTTTCTTTGTGCCAGAGTGTGCTGGCTACGACCAGTTACGGGAAACGGGATGCGGTGGAGTACATGTTTCAGACTCCGTGTGAAGAATTTATGCTGGAGACGGACGTGCAGCGTTTGCAACAGATATTGATTAATTTGTTGTCGAATGCCAATAAGTTCACAGAACAGGGGAGTATCACGCTAGGAATTGAGATCCATAAAGAGCAGGATTGTGTTTATTTTAGCGTGACCGATACGGGACGGGGAATTCCGGAGGATAAACAGAAGAAGGTGTTCGAACGTTTCGAGAAACTGGATGAATACGTGCAGGGAACCGGTTTGGGATTGGCCATATGTAAGTTGACGATCACGATGATGGGTGGAGATATATGGGTGGATGGGGATTATAAGGAAGGAGCCCGTTTCGTGGTTTGCCACCCGTTGCACTTGGAACCGCTTCCTGAAGAATAATTTCGTGTTGTGATAGTACTTTTCTAGTTGTTCAATTGTTTTTTTTGAAAGAATCATTAAATGAACGTTTAATGCTATTTAGGAAAGGTGGATATCCTTTTTTAGCTTTAAAGGTGAAATTCTTGATTATTAATAGAAAAAAATATTAGGATTCTTGGTACGTATCGTAAAATTGGATAATTTTGAAATATCATTAAACGTTCGAATATTTATCTTTAAAGTTTAGACCGTGTCGGAAAAATCAGATATCGAAATTGTACATGATATAAAGAACGGGAGTGTCTCTGCTTTTCAAGAGTTGTACTCCCGGTATGCAGATATTGTCTATCGGAATATCCTTGCACGTGTGAATAGTTCCTTTGATGCGGATGATATTTTCCAAGACTTTTTTATTCAGGTGTGGGAGAAAAAAGATTCTTTTCAGGTTTCGTCTTCCGTGAAAGGATATCTCTTAATTTGGTTGAGGAATCATATATTGAATTCAATCAAACAAGAGCAGATTCGTGATAAATATCAGGATATATATGCTTCGGATGAAGAGGACGATTACACGTGGGTGAAGATCGTGGCCAAGGACTTGGATGAAAATATTCGGCGGATTGTGGAAGGATTTCCACCTCGTTTGCAATGCGTGTATATGCTCCGTCAAGAACAAAATTTATCGATAAAAGAAATTGCCGAGAAGTTGGCCGTATCCGAACAAACCGTTAAGAATCAGTTAGGTGATATTACACGTAGGCTCCGATGCGAGGTGAGTCGTAAAAATTTTTTATTTTTCATATAGTACCTTTTATTCCCCGGAATTGTCTTTAAGGTAAATACGGCGAATATGGGGATAAATGAAATATACGATCTTTTAAAGAAGTACCGGGAACATCGATGTACCCCGGAAGAGGAAGAGCGAATTGCCCGGTGGTACGAGCAATTTGATGATGAAGTTGAGAATTTACCGGAAGTTCCTGAAGGTAAACTAGAACAATTATGGTTTTTTATCAAACGCAAGATATATGTGCCTTGGACTTGGCGAGTGGTTGTGTTCTATCGTTATGCCGTGGCTATTATTATTTTAGCAATGCTGGGAAGTGGAGTGATTTATTTTCGTGGATCGGATGAACCGGAACGGCAGGAACTGACTCAGCAGGATATCCTGCCTGCGCAAGGTGTTGCTGTATTGCAATTGAGTGATGGTCGGGAAGTGCCTTTAAATAGTACGACCATTATTCAGGAGCAAGAAGGCGTGGTCATAAAAAATGATTCTTCCCATGTGCTGGACTATACGTTGGCTACTGCTAAATCGGAACCACTATATAATACGATTACGGTTCCGGCAGGGGGAGAGTTTCGAGTACTCTTATCTGACGGGTCAAGTGTGTGCTTGAATTCCTGTTCTGCTTTGACTTACCCTGTGCCTTTCACCGGGGACGTGCGAGAGGTGAAATTAACGGGCGAGGCTTATTTTGACGTGACGAAATCGGATAAACCTTTCATCGTGAAAATGGCAGATATTGACGTACGTGTGTTGGGAACTTCTTTTAATCTTTCCGGTTACACGACGAATCAAGATGTTTCGGTGACGTTGGTCAGTGGGGAAGTCACCGTGCATAATCACCAGTTACAGCAGGATTTCAATATTACTCCGGGGATGCGATTCGAGTATAATCGAGAGAATCATCAAGTAAAGATGACTGAGGTAGACCCGGAACTTTATATCTCTTGGATGAAGGGAAAGTTCCGGTTCGAAGATATGCGTTTGGAAGACATTATGGTCACGTTGAATCGTTGGTACGATTGTACGGTGTCTTATTCTGACGACGCTTTGCGGGATTTACGTTTCACCGGGGCGGCAGAAAAGGATCGTTCTGCTAGTTATTTACTGGAATTGATCGAGATGATTACGGAAGTGAAATTTCAAGTAGACGGGAAACATATATTAATTACCCGAAAATAAAATACAGGGAAATCTCACCTTCCCTGTATCTATGGATAACAACATTCACGAAAAAGTTTACCAGACGATGTTCGTGAGTGAGTCATTAACTTTAATTACAAATGTATGAAAAAAAATGGATCGGTAAAATTTTTAAGGTACATGCGAAATCTATTTTTTCTATTATTGATTTCAGCCTCCAGCGTTTGGGCGAGAGATGTTTATTCTCAGGGTGCGCAGGAGATGTTTAGCGTGAAGAGTGGGACTATTGAGTCGATCTTCAAACAAATTAAGAAACAGAGTGACTATGAGTTTTTTTACAACACGGCAATCTTGGATGTGAAACAGAACGTGATGTTGACTTCTACCAGCGGGACTTTAGATGAGATTCTGGCACAGGTGTTGGGCAAAAAGTACGAGTATCAAGTTAAAGATAACTATGTTCTTATTTCAGAAAAAAAGGTAAGCACACCGGATGAGGTGAAGAAAGTTACGATAAAGGGTGTGGTGAAGGATAAAAAGGGAGAATTGTTGCCGGGCGTTTCCGTTTTATTGAAAGGGACTGTGATAGGTGTTGCTACTGATGTGAAAGGTGAGTTTACATTAGTCATCCCGGAACAGGAGAAGATCATGCTGATGTTTACTTTTATTGGAATGAAAACAAAAACAATAGAGTATAAAAAGCAAGAGAAACCAATCGTTGTAATACTTGAAGATAATGTTACCGAGATGGATGAAGTTGTGGTAACTGGTTACCAGGAAATTAAGAAAACAAGAATGACAGGTTCTGTTGAGGTCGTGACTTCTAAAGATATAGCCAATAAGGGGTATACAAGTATAGAAGATGTGTTAAAAGGTCAGATGGCGGGAGTTGCTGTTATGAATTTGTCTGGGCGACCAGGAGCTCAAGCTACAATCCGGATTCGAGGTATAAATTCGTTGACAGGAGATACAGATCCTATCTGGATCATCGATGGAATGCCTCTTTCGGGAGATGTTCCGGAAATTAGTATGGGTGGTACTGAATTTCAAGAGACAGTATTGACTAGTGGGATTGGTAATATTCCTCCAGATGATATTGAAAGTATTACCGTACTAAAAGATGCTGCGGCAACTGCAATTTATGGTTCCCGTGCTGCTAATGGAGTTATTGTTGTTACCACGAAGAGAGGAGCTGTTGGGCGTTCATATATAAACATTCAAGCTTCCTATGGCTTGAGTGAAGCTCCTGGTAATCGTTTGAAAATGATGAATACTAAGGAAAAAATCGCCTTTGAGCGTGGTATTTATGAGGATTTCCCTGGACTGAATATCGGAGGACGGGTTTACCAGTTATTGAAGGATGTTGATAATGGTAAAATATCCAAAGTAGAGGCTGACGCTGAAATTGATCGGTTAAGTAAGATCAACACGAATTGGTTTGATGAAATTTTCCGAGTGGCTCAAACACAAAATTATAGTATTTCTCTTTCCGGAGGAGATGAAAGAACACAATATTATGGTAGTCTTTCTTACCTTTCTCAAGAAGGAGTTATGCCAAATAATAAGTATGAAAGTATGGGAGCTTCTATAAAGTTGACCCATGATTTCAATAGATTTTTACGAGTTCATTTTGATGTACGTAGCACGTTGAGAAACGACCGTAGTTCTGCTTCTCCGGTCAATCCTTTGGATTATGCTACTTACGCTAATCCTTATGAACGTCCGTATGATGATAATGGGAATTATGTTTATGATCGTAGTTCTTATTCAACCAAGAGTTCGATAAAAGACGGTTATGAATATGATTTTAATATTTTAGAAGATTTGAATAATAATACAGCGAAATCGAGATACTTAAGTAATCAAGTGAGCTTGAAATTAGAATTCAAGATTATTGAGGGGTTGATGCTTTCTTCTATGGGAACTTTTTCGAATTCAAACAATCATTCAATGCAGGAATTGGTTCCAGGATCTTTCGCTTCTAAATATAATTCTTGGTTGGGAGGAATCTATTCAGAGGGAGAAGTCCCGGATGAAATGAACAATGGAATGATGAAAGAATCTACTTCGCGTTCTCAACAATGGACAATTCGTAATCAATTAGAGTTTGCCCGTGGATTTTCTGATGGAGATCATTATATCAATGCTTATTTGGGACAGGAAGTTTCTTCAACAAAAGGATATGGTTTTTCAAGTATGATTCCTGAATGGAGTGATGTTTATGGTGTTGCGAGTTATCCTGATTTAACGGGAATGACGATAAAATCGGCTTTTAAAAGCTCGTTGTCAAGTTTGGGAGGACATTCTGAATCTCAAGATAGAAGTGTTTCCCTTTTTGTAACAGGCTCTTATAGTTATAAAGATCGTTACGTGGTGCAAGGAAGTGCTCGTTTGGATGGTGTTGATATTATCGGAACAAAGAATCGTTTCTCTCCTCTTTGGAATGTGAGTGGAAAATGGAATCTGCATAATGAGCCTTTTATGACTCGATTCGGTTTTATAAGCCAATTGGCAATAAGAGCTTCTTATGGTTTTGTTGGAAGTATTGACCGTAATGCCCTTCCTTTCTCTGTTCTGAGGAAAGTCGGTAATTTAACATATGATGGTGAGAAAATCATGGATCGTTATGATCCTTCGAATCCTTCGATCAAGTGGCAACGTCAAGAGAATCGGAATATTGGTTTTGATGCCTCGTTATTTAACAATCGGGTTAATTTGGTTGTCAATTACTATAATAATGATACTCGTAATTTGTTGGATGAAAAGAAAATTGCGGCATCAACAGGTCGTCTTGCTGTTACAGCGAATGTCGCATCTGTTAATAATAAAGGTTGGGAGATCAGTTTACGGACATTGAATATTCGCACGGATGATTTTAGTTGGGTGACTTCAGTCAATTTTACTAAAAATAAGGATAAGGTTACGGAAACGTACTATCAAGACTTAAGTGAAATTTCAGCAAGTACCAATTCTACATTTGAATCTTTATATAGTCTGTATATTCAAGGACAACCGGTAAGAGCTTTTTATGGGTATAAATTTGCAGGTGTTGATCCGTATACTGGAAATACATTGGCTTATGTAGATGGGTTTGATGATGACGGGAATCGATTAGGGATGTTGAATGCTGAAGGAAAATATGTTTATAATATGGATAATGATTTGACTGTCCAGCTGGCTAATGCTTCCCGGAGCTATTTAGGACGGAGTGATCCACCTATCACTGGAGGTTTTACGACACAATTTAATTATAAACGGTTTAGTCTTTTTGCTCAGTTTACTTACATGACAGGTCATTTGGCTCGTTCTTTCCAATATTATTCTGGGGGAACAGCTTACGCGGCTGCTAAAAATGTACTGAAGATTGAGGCAAATCGTTGGAGAAAACCCGGAGATCTAACGGATATTCCTAGGTATGATACGGGACGGACTGAATATTTGTATCAATTATTTGATTTCCGTTTTGAAAAAGGAGATTATTTGAAATGTAATAATATTTCATTAGGATACAATTTAGAGCAAAGTATTTGTGATAAATTACATATCACTCGGGCTCGCTTGAATTTCAATATGGCAAATGTTTTCACGTTGACGAAGTTCAGAGGAATAGATCCTGAAACGAAAGGAGCCTTCACTTATCCGAGTGCTCGTTCATATACATTTTCTTTATCAATAGGTATTTAAGTTAGGAATTATGAAAAAGAATATATTATTAGTGCTTGTTGTATTTTTATGCGGGGCATGTTCGGACTTTTTGAATATGCCTCCTAAAAATACGAAGGTTGTTTATACGATGGAAGATGTACGAGGAGCAATGTCTACCTTGTTGTTTGCAACTACTTCATCAAGTTATTGTAAAGGATACGTAAGTAGTCCGGTTATGTTTAACGGTGAGTACGTGCAATATCCTTTTACAAGACGTAACAATGTTTCTTCTATTTTGTACACGAATGATTTAGATTTGGAAAATTTCTTGTTTGATGATTTTGCGAATCCGTCTCGAGGGGGACAAAACTTTATTAAAGAGTATGGAGAGATAAAAAATTGGGAAGGATATTTATTCCCAAGTGATCTGTGGAAAGAAGTATTTGTATCGATTGGTTATATTAATATGGTATTGAAAGATTTGGAAAATGTACCAGATTATAATAAAACAGATTATGAACGGATTGCGGGAGAGGGGAGAGTGATGCGTGCTTATTATTTGTTGAGATTGAATCAGTTATTTGCTCCTTATGATAAAAATGATTATGGTATTCCGTTTAATTTTGATGCTGATATTGTACAAGGAGGAAAAAGATGGAAACAAACAGATTTGTACCAGAAGTTGATTGGGGAGATTATGGATGTTCTTGAATATGAAACCGTTCCTGAGGATTCTTGGAATATCTTTTTTAATAAAAGAATTATGTATGCGATTTTAGCTCAGACTTATCAATTTAAAGCTGGGTCTTGTGCTGCAGAAGAGGATGATTGGAGCAAGGCCGAGTTTTATGCAAAAGAAGCAAGGAATGGCGCACGTGTGGAAAGTACTATTGATGAGCAAGCTGAATTGACAACGGTGCCATTGACAAAATCTACGACAAAACCTCATAGATTTGCTTTGTTGCGTTTCTCTCTGTATGCTTATGGCGGAAATGATTATGCTCCGTGGGGAAAACCGGAACAAATGTTAGTTCAATGTCCTTCAAGCGAATTATATAACCTTTATGATGAAAATGATATTCGTCGAGAAGTTTATTTTAAAGAGATAGATGGTAAGCTGTATGTTACCAAATGGCAATGTACAGACGAACATGATGTTAATGATGTACATATTCTTTTTCGTTTTTCAGATTTGTTGTTGATCGAGGCAGAAGCTTTAGCCCGGCAGGGTAAAGACGGGGCTTTGGATTTGTTGAATGAATTCAAGAGTAGTAAGATCCCTGGATATTCCGGTTATACGGGGAGTGATGTCATTGGGGAGATATTAAAAGAACGTCGTAAAGAATTTGTTTACGAGGAACAGATGAATTGGTTGGATATGAAACGAACTGGAGCTAGTGTTTCTCGTAAGGCAAAAGATGAGGCAACTGATGAAATCAAAACTTATATGTTGGAAGGTAATGATTATCGTTATACATTCCCTCTTCCTGCAGATTATGAATTGATGTATAATAATGTCCCCCAGAATCCTGGTTGGAAGTAAAACAAATGTAAAAATATATATTATGAGATATATAATTGTTATTTTTATCACACTACTCATGTTAAGTTCGTGTGAAAAAGAGAAGAGTGTAATTCTTGATTTGAATATTTCTCCGGATGAAATTTCAAGAATAGAGTTACGTGCAGATCACAAGACCTTAGTTCCTAATGGGGTTAATAAAATGGGGTTCCATACTTTTGTATATGCTAAAAGAAATGTGATGTCTTACGGTAGGGATGAAGAGACAGATGAATTTTATGGCAAAGAGATTGAAGAGGAGTTTTTAGTTCCAGCGGATCAGGTCCCAGTTGATTATGTGAAAGTGTATGACCAGAACGAAAATGTGGTGGAAGGTGGTTACTATGCAACGACGAGTGATACTCCCGGAACGATTTTGCAATTTTATGCAAAAGGAGGAAACTTGGAAAGTAATCGTTTGGAAGTTACGATAAGGGAGTTGCCTGAAGAGGATTACGAGGAGATCGTGGTTCCTGTAGTCTTTCATGTACTCGTTCCTCCGGCAACAGCGGCTCCTGCCTATGATTTAAGCGTAGAATTTTTGGAAGAACAACTTCAGCGAGTTTCTGATGCCTTTAATCGTAAGATAACAACTGATCCTAATGCTGGAAACGCTAAAGTTGTGTTTAAGTTGGCAACTTATGATCAAAATGGATTAAAAATGCAGGAGCCGGGAAAGAATATAGAGAATATTTCAGCATCAGATTTTACAAATATGGGAACTTCTTCAAATAAGACTAAACCTTATTTGTCATATATATTGACAAAGTGGAAACGCCTTATTTGGGACCCCAATAAATACTTGAATATCTGGTTAGCAAAGTTTACCACATCTACTTCCCTAACGGGAACTTCTACGTCGTATCAGATGTGGCCCCCTATGGTGATGCATCCGGATTATGACTTGGCTTCTATTCCGGGCTTGGATTTGGAACATAAGGAGTCTTTTACTTTAGATGATGTTGAGGACTGTCGAGAAGTTGGTTACATGGTGAATTTGGATGCTCTTTACACGCCAACGGCAGTACAGGGATCAAATGAATTCAGTTTGGCTACCCCTATGGCTGAATATTTTGGTATTCTTCAAACGAGGTGTGATATGTATGATTATTTGAATGAAGATGGTGATAGTGATTATTGTCCGGATACTTATAGTTTTGATTATGGTTTTTATCCTTCCGTGTTTAAGGCTAATAATTTGGACGGCCAACCGGAAAATGATCCAACTCGTCCTTTGGAGTATTTCACTTCGTTCAATGTGATGGATATGTACAGTTACAAAAATTCTCTTTCTATCGATCAAGTGAAACGTTTAAGAATGGTTTTGCAACAATGTCCCTCTCGTTGGGCTTATAAATCTGATTGGGCTTTTACGGGAGGAAATTGATGTTTGTGTGTAGTGTAAGGACTCGATTCTAGGTTTTGTAAGTCGACATTGTACCTTCTGTGGTACAATTTATGCTGAAAAACGTACCTTCAACGGTACGTTTTTCTTATTTATCGAGTATAGAAGTCGATTTGTTTTTTGATTGCACGGGTACAGACTGGACAGAAGTCATTACCGGAGAGCGTGTTCATCAAGCAATCGTAGCGAGGACGGTAAACACCCTTGGACACGTAACCACCTCCTTCATAGGCTCCGAGTTTCTTGGGATTTTGGGGATCGTAGGTAGTGGGAACGGGAGTATCTTTATCAAGCATATCTTTCCATTTCTTATTAAAGTTTGTCAGTGTGGTAAGATTGGCCTCCCAAGGTTCCACGTTGGTCGGGTACATATCGTTGTAGCTACTGCCGACTTCCACGTATTCGTCTCCAAGGCCGAGAAACAGGTGTCCGAACTCGTGAACATAAACCTTGGCCGCATGGAGGTTACCGGAAATGCTGATGCCGTAATGGTTATAAATGGCTCCACCACCATATTTTTGCGTGTTGGCAATAATGTAGATGAAGTCGTAGGGGACGTTAGCGGATAAATCCCGTAAACTTTTATTGTCGTAAGTCATGATGTAACGTTCGGAATCGAAAGTGTAAAAGGAAGAATTCAGTATAGTATTCTTCCAGATGTATTCACCGGGAATATCGACACCGGATTCTTGTGAAGGGGCAAGAACAGCCCGGATGTTAAATTGATCTTGATTTTCTTTATAGGGAGAAAGGCTGAACAAGCCTTCTGCGAAAAGTTTACAATCGGCTTTAAATTTGTCCATTTCATCTGCCGTGTAACCTTCGGGGAGCAGGACGATGTCCACCCGGCGTGACGGGTTTCCGGTATAATGTACGTCATAAGTCGGGTACTGCATCCGACGATCCTTCTTGATAAAATAGCTATCAACATCCACGGTGTATTCAAATTTCTTTACGAATTTACCTTTCTTGTTCCGGGCGGATATTTCAATGCGTACGTCATTTTTCGGGAAAGGCATGACTACAGTCTCTGAACAGTAACGTTGGGTTGTTTTGGCTTCATCAGTGGTTTGCCATTCCCAGAAAAGAGTGCAATATCCCCGGGAATAAATGAGCTGGTTAGAGGCCACGTCGTACACGTTGAGATAATAATTCCCATAGAACATGGTATCGATGAGGTTGGTCTTCGAACCGCCCCAGTAAGGTTCTTCCAGTAATTCCTCGAAATAAATTTCGTCATGCTGGCTATCCCCGCAATGGGCGTAATCCATACGTAATGTTTTGTTGTGAAAGTATTTGTCGAATTGGGCCCAGGATTGATTTGCTTGTAATAATAACATGATGCAGGGCAAGAGTGCTATGATTCGTTTCATAAATCTGTTTTATTATGTGTTTATCTTTGTGCAAAGATAGTTTTTTACTATTTTTATACACGAATAAATCTGTATAATAATCCTTAGGGAAAATGGTTCAAGATGAGTTATTAATAGAGCAGTTGAATCAAAAGCAGGTGGGAGCTTTTAAAATATTGTTTGACCGATTTTATCGTTATCTCGTGCTATATGCCATGAAATGGGTAGAGAGACAAGAGATTGCGGAGGATGTCGTGCAGGACTTATTCGTGCAGGTGTGGGAACGGGATACGATTTACAGTTCATACTATGGTTTTAAGAATTTCTTGTATAACTCGGTGAAGAATGCCTCGTTGGATTATTTGAAACACAAGGAAGTGGAAGGAAAGTACGTGCGTTACACGCTTCGGACGTCAGAGACAGGTGAAGTACCAGAATTGGAGGTTATGAAAGATGAGGTGTATCGCCGTTTATACCAGGTATTGGATGAATTGCCCAAGCGGTGTCAGGAAGTATTTAAATATTATCTGGAAGGAAAAAAGAATAGCGAAATTGCGGAAATCCTTCAAATATCCGAGTTAACCGTGAAGACTCAAAAACGAAATGCTATTGTTTATTTACGGAAAAGATTAGGTCGTGTATATGTGCTATATGCCTTGTTTAAAGTGGGTTTCATGTGATTGGAAAATATTTTCTAAAAAAAGTCGATTTTTTATACTCCTTTTTTTTGCTCTTGTCGTCTTTGGTGTAAAATAACAAGGATGATGAAACATTACGATGAATATATTATACAATTAATCCAACTTTATCTCGTGGGGGATTTATGCGGGGAAGAAAAAGTGAAGTTGGAGGAGTGGGTTAGTCAAGATCCTTCGCATGAAAAACTTTTTAAAGAAATTTGTGATGAAAAGAGTGTTGCCCATGATTTTGGTATTTACGAGAATGTGAATAAAGATGCTGCATGGGAAAAGGTCATTGTGAAGGGAAACATCAAACAGAAGAATTATCCCCGTCGTTTAGGATGGTATAAATTCGTGGCTGCCGTGATGATTCCCTTGATGGTGGTGGCAGCGGGATATTTTATAAGAGAAACGAAACCGGGTACTGAACAAAAGGGTACGGAATTGGCTAGTATAGAGCCCGGGAAGAGTAAGGCTATTCTTCGGTTGGCTGATAATCGAGTGATTGAAATCACGAGAGAACAAGAAACTCGTTTTGATGTGGCAGAAGGTATTGCGGCTACCAATAACTTGTCAGGAATGGTTTACCCGGAGCAGGTGGCAATGGGGAAGGCGGAATATAACGTGTTGGAAGTTCCTCGTGGAGGTGAATACACGGTTACCTTGTCTGACGGGACGGTTGTTTACTTGAATTCGGGTAGTGAGTTACGTTACCCCGTGGCTTTCGGGGCTGAACGACGGGACGTGTTTCTTTCCGGGGAGGGATATTTTGAAGTGGCGAAAGATGCAGAACGGCCTTTTTTCGTGAATGCGGATAAATTAAAAATCCGTGTGTATGGAACTTCTTTTAACGTAAATACGTACAATATAGCAAATGTTGAGACTGTTTTGGTCGAGGGGAAGATTGGCATTCAGGGAAACAATGCGGAATACACGGTGAAACCGGGACAGTTGGCTCTTTATAACAGGGAGAAAGGCACTATGGAAATTCGGGACGTGGATGTGCGGCCTTACGTGGCGTGGAAGGAGCATGAGTTTATGTTTGATAACGAGAGCTTGGAAGAGATTATGAACACGTTGTCTTTATGGTATGACGTGGATGTATTCTTCCAGACTGCAAGTTTGAAACAACTTCATTTTACCGGACATTTGGGACGTTACGAGGAGGTTTCCCATATTCTTGATGCCATATCAGGAGTAACTCAAGTGAAATTTTCGGTGAAAGGAAGAACAATTATAGTGATGGAATAAAGAAATAGCGGAAGATGTTACGAGCATTTTCCGCCATCAATGATAATAGGACAAATAGGCTAATGTTACGAGCAATGCCTAGTTGTAAATACTAACATTCTAACTACAAAGGTATGGAAAAAATTCTATTATGCCTTAGGGTTTACCGACCTCATGGGCAAAAATTTTGGAAAACTATGAAGCTTTTTATTTTTTTGATGTGTTGTTTCACATTTTCCCTTTCGGCAAATAGTTTTGCCCAGCAGGAAAAAGTTAATCTGGATTTGCGGGATGTGTCGATCAAGACATTATTTAGTGAGATTCAGCGTCAGACCAAGTTACATTTTATTTTTAGTAGCGAGCAGGCGAATCGTTTGGATAAATTGACGGTAAAAGCAACGGATGAAACCGTGAAATCTGTTTTGGACCGGATTTTCGAGGGAACAGGTTTTACCTATACGTTCCGGGATGATATTATCATGGTGCGGTTTGAAGGAGAAAAAACGGTACGGCAAGCAGAGAAAGAGATGGAAATCCGGGGTGTGGTGAAAGATAAAAATGGAGAACCTTTACCGGGAGTGACGGTACTTGTCGGTGGAACCACTTTGGGAACGGCCACGGATGCGAAAGGGGAATTCCTTTTGAAAGTTCCCGAACAGGAGAGTGTGGCTTTGCATTTTTCTTTCGTGGGGATGAAAACGCAGGAGCTTGTGTTTAAAAAGGGACAGAAACCGTTGGCGGTCGTGATGGAAGAAGATTCTGAAAACATAGAGGAGATTGTTGTGACAGGGTATCAACAGATCGAAAAGAGAAACCTGACAAGTTCTGTCGTGACGGTAAAAACCAGTGAATTGCAAACGATAGGAGCATCCAGTATCGAACAGATGTTGCAAGGGGTTGTTCCGGGGCTTTCTGTGGTGAATACTTCAGCCTCTCCGGGGGCGGCACCGAAAATTCGTATTCGGGGTACTGCAACAATTTCCGGGAATGCCGATCCGTTGTGGGTTCTGGATGGGGTTATCTTAGAGAATTCCGTGCCGGTTACGGCTGCCGATTTGAATAGTCCGGACGTGATGAATATGTTTAATTCCGTGATTGGAGGAATTAATCCTAATGATATTGAAAGTATTACGGTGTTGAAAGATGCATCTGCAACAGCCATTTACGGAACCCGTGCCGCTAACGGTGTTATTGTTGTAACCACGAAGAAAGGAAAGGCCAATAGCTTTAATATTTCGTATCAACACACGTCGACCGTGAGTATTCGTCCTTTTTACGATAATTTTGATTTATTAAATTCAAAAGAGCGTGTTGCTTTGGCATGGGAGAATTATGAAGACGGTTTATCTATTTGGAGCAGTACTTATGCGAATGGTGGCCCGGGTATAGAGGGATTGCTGAATAGCTATGTCCTCGGGCAAATTACAAAAGAGCAATTGAATACGATGGCCAATGAGTTGGAAGGGTTAAATACCGATTGGTTTAAGATTTTGTTTCGGAATGCGTACACGCAGACCCACAATTTGAGTGTTTCCGGGGGAACGGAGAAAACCAATTATTATATTTCTTTGAATTATAACGGGGAAGAGGGGGTTGATAAAGCAAGTGAGTATAAGAATTACGGGGGAATGGTAAAAGTCAACACTCAGTTATTTCAAGGGGTAAATATGGGTGCCATTGTTCAAGTGGATCGTCGTGATCGGGAGATGTATCATTCTTCGATTGATTTGTTCAATTATGCGGTTCGTGCTTCTAGGGCTATTCCTTTGCGTGAAGATAACGGGGAGCTATATTATTACATGGGAACAGTAACCGGACGTGCACATAAATTTAATATATTGAATGAATTAGCGAATACCAGTAATGAGAGTACGCAAACCGATATGAAGGGAATTGTCAATCTTACGGTGAATCTGTATAAAGGGTTGAAATACGAGGGGTTATTCAGTTACGCCTCTTCTCATTCGACTGCACGGGATTATGCCACGGAACAAAGTGCTTATGTTGCAGATATTAGAGGGTACGAGTATGGAGAAGGATCGGAAGATGATATGAAAAAATCTCCGCTACCTTACGGGGGAGTGTATAATGAAACAACTTATGAACAGCGTTCTTCATTGATTCGTAACGGATTAACCTATAAAGGTAGTTTGGTGGAGAATTTGTCTATTGATGTTTTATTAGGACAAGAGTTTAGAAATACGAATTATAAAGGGTTAACATCGAATGTTTACGGGTATTTTCATGATCGCGGAAACACGTTTTATGAACCGGCATTAGGGGAATCAACAGGTCATTTGAAGCGTAACAAGACAACCCGTAGTCTGGTTGATCGTTCCAATATTTCTTATTACGGGGTGGTGTCTGCCATGTATGACAACCGTTACGTGCTGAATGCGAATGTTCGTTTTGACGGTTCGAATCTTTTCGGTTCGAATCCTAAATATCGTTACTTGCCTTTGTGGTCTGTTTCCGGACGGTGGATTATAAGTAATGAATCCTTCCTGTCCGACAATGAAATGATCGACAACTTGGCACTTCGGGCCTCTTATGGGTTGCGGGGAAATATCGTGGAGGATAGCAGTCCTTCGATCATTGCGGCGGCATTACCACCCAATGCGGTAACCGGTTTGTTTGAAATGGAAATACAACAAGCTCCCAATCCTGATTTAAAGTGGGAAACAACGGCTTCATTTAACGTGGGATTGGAAATCGGGTTGTTTGACAATCGTCTGTCATTGGATGTGGATTATTATTTGGATAAGAGTAAGGACTTGATCGCTTACAAAGGTGTATCTTCTGTATCCGGTTTTTCCGGGAAATACGTGAACTATGCGGATGTGAGTAACCAGGGGCTTGACATTTCTTTGAGCGGGACAATAATTAAGAATAAGGATTGGCGTTGGACGGCAGCTTTTAATATGGGATATGTCAAAAACAAGGTGACAAAAGCAAACAGTACGGCTCAAACAAAATATTTGGTGCAAAGTGTTTACACGCCGGGGGAAGTGTACGAGGGGAAACCGGTAAACGGGATGTTTTCTTATCGATTTGCCGGGTTGGATGATATCGGGATGCCTATGTTTTATGATAAAGATGGAAAGGTGCTTGGGGTTTCTAGCGAAGAAATAGTGAATTTTCCCTATGATATTGCCAATTTGAAATATGAAGGTACTAGGGATCCTATTTTGTCCGGGGGATTAAATACGAGGATCGCCTATAAAAATGTATCCTTATCCATGTTATTTGCTTTTGGATTGAAAAATGTGGTGCGTTTGCCTGCACGGGCTTATGTCACGGCACCCGCTGATGATGCGAATGCCAACAGCAGTATAAAAGATCGTTGGCGGCCGGGAAAGGATAACACGGGGAAGACCATACCCGCCTTGTCTTCCGGGGATGGCTATATTGCAACTGCCGATGGTAATTTTTACGCCACGGATTGGTATAATTCATCCGATGAAACCGTTGTACCCGGCGATTATCTCCGATTCCGGAACTTGATGGTGGAATACCAACTACCGGGACGTTGGGTTGATAAAGTGATTGTTGGGGGACGTAAACTGGGGAATGTATCCTTGAAGTTTCAGGCGCAAAATTTGTTCGTGCTTGCAGATAAGCGTTTGCAAGGGTATGATCCTGAGACGATTAATTATACGACAACTTCTTATGGTTCATTGCCGTTGGCTAGAACTTTTACCTTGGGATTGAATATCAATTTTTAAATGAAGAACTATGGAAAAGAGATATTTATATAAATTCTTGTTCGTGTGTATGTGTGCCGTGTTGGGGGCCTGTAACGGTTATTTGGAAGAGATACCTCAGAACAAGCAAAAATTATCGACAACAGATGATTACGACCAGTTGTTGAATAACGCTTATTTAACTCAAGCTGTACTGCCTTATATAGATGTTTTAACGGATGATATGGACTATATCGTGGCAGATCGGAGACCTAATTTTGCTAATTCTGCAGATACTTATCTTGGGGCTCATTTGTGGGATAATAGTATCGAAACGACCATGCCGAATGGGGATGAAGTTTTTGCAAAATTTTATAATAGTGCTTATAACACAAATGTTGTTATTGATAATATTGATGAGGCTGTCGGGGCGGTATTGGATATGACAGAGGTTGAAAGAACACGTAAGCATATCAAGGGGGAGGCTTATGCTTTGAGGGCTTTCCGTTATTTCTATTTGGTGAATATGTATGCGGCTCCTTATGATCCGGCTACTTGTGCCACGACTCCGGGTATTCCGGTTTATTTGGAAACCACTGCTGACGACAAGGCGTATCGGCGGGGTTCTTTGGAAAAAGTCTACGGGCAGATCGTGGATGATTTGAAAAATGCGATTCCTTTATTGGAAGAGAATTTGATGGAAACGGGAAAAACACGTTTTTCTGCTCTTGCAGCTAAAGCATTATTAGCCCGGGTGTATTTGTATATGCAAGAATGGGATTTGGCGATAGGGCAGGCTCAAGAGGTGATTAAAAGTAACTCAACCTTGTTTGATCTGCGTGCGGCAGGTGAAAATTCGGTAATATATACAGAAGCCCCCATAACGGAATGGAGTGAAGAAACGATTCCCGGTATTGGTTATCTGAGTGAGAAAAATTCGAATGTTTTGTTTGTCAATGGTATCAATGAGTTATATATGATATTCGGGGGAAATACCGCACAATCTGTTTTTTATCCGAGTGAAACTTTATATAACACGTATGAAAAAGGGGATGTCCGAAAATATTATTTTATGAGACGAAATTCCAAAGGGCGGGTTCGTTACATGAAAAATAGGTATTATGCAGAAACTTATCTCAATTTTGTTCCCCAGATCACTTCCGATTATGGTTATTCCCGGGTGATCCGAACTGAAGAGATGTATTTGATCTTGGCGGAAGCGTATGCCCATAAGCCCGACGGTTTAAGTGCTGCCGTGGAATATTTGAACACGCTACGTGAGGTAAAATTCAGGGCAGAGGATTTTGAGACTTACGGACGTTTACATGCAGAGAATTTTACCCAGCAATCATTGTTGGAGACCATTTGGAATGAGAGAAGACGGGAATTTTGTTTCGAGGAACATCGGTGGTTTGATTTACGACGCACGACACGACCTTCTATCGTGCATAGCGGTTTGAACGGTAGTGCAACCTTACAAAAGGATGATCCCCGGTACGTGTTGCAAATACCTCAAAAGGAGTTGAATGTGAATCCTGAAATTGGTGCTAATCCCAGATAAAATGAAATGGATATGAAAACGATATATAGAATATTGGTATTATTTGGCTTGCTTGCGGTCGGGACTGCATGTAGCGAGGATAGCTTGTCTCCCGAATACGAGTATAATGGTCCGATTCCGGCTATTGCAGACGGACCTTCGGAGGCTCAAAAGATTTGTTATGAGTTGTACCAGAAATATGACCATCATGTTTATTATACATTGAGCGGGGATGAGGCGTTGCGAACGAATTTGGGAGAGACTCAAGTCAACGGTTTTTGGTATCTTCCGGAAAGTATTTTCCCGTTGGAAGCGGCGGATGAGGCTACTTCTGAAGTTTTTTTGAAGTTATTGCGTTCGTTCTACGGGGCGTTGCCGGTCGAAACGGTTAAAACTTCCGTGATTAAACGTCAGGTGCTGGTGAAGGCGAATTTGTGGAATGATGAATTGTTGAATTATTATGGTTTCTGGATTCCGGAGGTTTATTCCATTGCTTGCACAATGGAAGCCCAACAAGGTATCGTGTATTGGGGAGAAATGGATGATATGATCGGACCTCAGCCAGATGTGTGGAAGTATAGTATCTGTTTGAGTTTTTTCAGTACCCGGACTACTCCTTATTTCGTGTTGGATGTTCCTGTTCCTACCGAATTTTCCCAGGTTTCGAAGGGAATGTATTTGGGAGAGCTTCCGGAATCGGAGCAATTTGATGCGATGATGGCGGTAATGGATTGGGAGACAGGAGAAGTTGACATGGATTATCTGATGAAGAAAGGATTTATTCATCCTTATCCTTTTATGATGGCTACAACAGAGATGTATCAACAGGAGGATTTGGCCACTTATGCGACATGGATTGCCTGTCATCCTTTGTCGGAGCGGCAGGAAGTTTTAGATACTTATCCGTTGGTAAAGAAAAAGTATGAGTTGACGTTGGAATTTTACAAAAAGTACTTGAAAGTAGACTTGGAAGAGTTTTGTAAGTTCTGGACAAATGTCACCGTGGAATAAATGAAACGTTTGTAGGTGAAAATTAAAAAATATTAGAAGGTATGAGAAATTTATTGTATGGAGCTATTTTTTTAGGAGTTTTAGTGGCCTGTCAGCGAGAACCCGGTTATAAAATCACCGGGTCTGTTCCCGGTACTCCCGATGGGATGAAAGTGTATTTGTATAATTGGAATACACCCGTGGATTCCGGAGTGGTGAAAGGGGGAAAATTTGTGTTGACGGGAAAAGTAGATGTACCTGTGCGTTACCAACTGTGGGTGGATTTATCACCGGATAAGAATATGGAATACGAGAAAGATATGCGTGGTTCGGATATTTTCGTGGATAACACGGATATACGCTACGAGACGCCTTCTATCGATTCTTTAGCTTCTCGGATGAGTTTCCATCGGAAAGAGGTAAAAGGGAAAGTTTTGATCACTGGTTCTCCCGTGCATGATTTGTATTTGAAATATAAAGAGAAAATCAGACCTTATAGTAACAGAAGTAGTGAGGCTTGGAATGAATATTTGAAAGTTTATCATATTCCTGCACTTGACGGGGTATTTAATACCCGTGAAGGGCTTGCTTTGGCCCGGGAGATGCAGGAGGCTCAAAAAGAGATGAAAAAAATTCAGTGGGATTTTATAACGGGAAACCCGACCTCTCCGGTGTCTATTGATATAGCTCAGAATATGATGTATTCTTCTAAATTGTCGAAAGCGGAAATGGATAAACTTTTACAAGCAATTGATCCGTCTTTGCATAACGCTCCGGCTTACAAGGGATTGCAAAAGAGTATGGAAGAGTTTTATCCGGTAGCGATAGGGGAAAAATTCAAGGATATAGAAGTGGTTAACGAGGAGGGAAAGACCGTACATTTAGCTGATTACGTGAAACCGGGGCAATATAATATGGTAGAGTTTTGGGCTTCTTGGTGCGGTCCCTGCCGGGGTGAGATTCCTCATTTGCGTCACGTGTATGAGGCTTACGGAAAGGGTGAGAATGCTTTTAATATGATTAGCGTTTCTATTGATGATAAAGAAAGCGATTGGAAAAAAGCTTTGAAAGAGGAAAATATGAAATGGATCCAATTATGTGATCTGAAGGGTTGGAAAGGTGAGGTAATCAATAAATACAAGATTCAAGGAGTTCCTTTCTGTTTAATTTTGGATAAAGAAGGACGTATAATAGATCACGGGGTGAGAGGATCGGAATTGGATTTGGTGTTGATAGATTTATTGGGGGATCGTTATGAAGAGTAAATAGCTTCTCGTAAATTATACACAGTGAAAAGAGGCCGTCTCACTTTGAGATAGCCTCTTTTAATTGCCTTGTGTTTTTTATCAAATTTTACTCTTTATAATATACCCGTTTCACGCGGAAAGAGATACCCGTGAGGATTTCGTAAGGGATGGTTCCTAGTTGTTCTGCCAGTTCGGTGACCGGAATATGTTTCCCAAAAATCTCAACCTCATCCCCGGTGGTTGCATCGGTATCTGTGATGTCAATCATGCAGGTATCCATGCAGATGTTACCTATAATCGGAACTCGTTTACCTTTGACAAATACATTGCCGACCCGGTTGCTTAGGTGACGGTTTAGTCCGTCTGCGTATCCCACGGGGATCACGGCAATCCGGGAAGGGCGTGTCGTGTAGCTTTTACGTCCGTATCCGATGGACTGACCTTCGGGTACATTGCGTATAGAGGAAATATAGGTTTTAAAACTGCTTACGGCTTGAAGTTGGGCGTTTGTAGCACTGATCCCGTGTAATCCGATACCGAGACGAACCAGGTCGAAATGGTATTGAGGGAACCGTTCAATTCCGGCAGAGTTTAAGATATGTCGCCAAATTTTATAATTGAATCGGGATTGGATGCATTCGGTCATGCGTTCAAACAAGTGGATTTGTTCCAGTGTGAAATCATCATGTTTGGCTTCGTCACTTCCTGCGAGGTGAGAAAATATGGAACGGATATACACGGAACGTTCGGCTTCGAAAAATTCCAACAATTGCGGAATATCCTGTTCGTCGAAACCGGAACGATTCATGCCGGTATTCAGCTTGATGTGTACGGGAAAACGTTTGATCCCATGTTTATTAAGAGCTTGGTTAAAATCTTCTAGGATGTCTAAAGCATAGATTTCCGGTTCCAAGTTAAACATGATCATGTTGTCAAAAGCTTCCCGTTCGGGATTCATGACGGCAATCGGGATGGTAATTCCCGCAGCCCGTAATTCGATGCCCTCGTCGGCGAAAGCGACCATGAGGTAATCTACCCGGTGGTATTGTAGTAACGAGGCTATTTCTCGGGAGCCGCTACCATATGAGAAGGCTTTGACCATGACGGCAATGTGTGCATCAGTCAATGACCGGAAATGATTCAGGTTATGAACCATGGCATCCAAGTCAACTTCCAATATGGTGCTATGTGATTGTTTTTGCAGAAATCCGGCAATGTATTCAAGTTGAAACGCCCGGGCGCCTTTGATCAGGATGATTTGGTTATTGAAATTATCCCGTTCTTCCTGACGGAGAAAATGCTCCGTGTCTTCATAGAATCGGGAATTAGCGGCAAAATCATGACGATGTTCACTCAAGTGTTTACCGATCCCGATGAACAGGGATATATTTGCTTGGCGGAGAGTCTCGGCAATAGAAGGGTATAAGTCATCACCGGATTTTCCCGTGTCCATGAAATCGGAGAGGATAACAACCCGTTCTTTCGAGGCATCCTGGGTTGCTAGAATGTTCAACGCCAGTTGAAAAGAGGACGGGTCCGAATTATAGTAATCGTTCACGAGTGTACAGTTATTGATGCCGTCCTTGATTTCCATACGCATGGCGATGGCGGAAAGCTGTTGTACTCGTGAGATGATCACGTTGGGGGAATATTGTTTTAATAGTAATATGCTGACGGCGTTCATACAATTTTCGTAGGAGGCAATGTCCGGGAATGGAATATCAAGGATAAAGTGCTTATTACCGAAGGTTACCTGCACTTCCCTGTGTCCGAGTGCGATGTCCATTGTTTTTACATGAATGTCAGCCTTCGGGTCTTCCCCCCAAAGAAGAAACGAGGTGGTAGAAGGTACTCGTGTTTTGATATATTCCAGAGCCTCTCCTGTTTGCCCGATTACCCATTGGCAAGACGTGAATAGTTGTGCTTTCTCGGCTAGTTTTTCTTCTTTGGAGGCAAAGTTTTCACCGTGTGCATCCCCGAGATGCGTGAAAATACCGATAGTTGGCTGTATCATCTGTTGCAAGTGCTGCATTTCTCCTTTTTGGGATATTCCGGCTTCGATAATGGCAATTTCTGTTTTTGGATCAATTCCCAGTAGAGATAGAGGAACTCCTACTTGCGAATTGTAACTCCGGGGACTGCGGTACACGGCGTGATCGTTTGCCAGGAGTTGGTAGAGCCATTCCTTTACGACAGTCTTCCCGTTACTTCCGGTGATCCCGATGACCTCAGCTTGCGTGTGTTGTCGATGGTGGGCGGCTAATTGTTGTAAAGCAGTCAAAACATTTTCAACGACGATGAAGTTGGCGCCTGTCAGTTGGTTGAATTCTTCTCGAAATTCACTGATGACAAAGGCTCGCATTCCATCGGAATATAGTGTACGGATGTAATCGTGTCCGTTATGATTGTTTCCGGTTAAGGCAAAAAACAGGGTATGTTCGGGAGTAACAACAGAACGGCTGTCTATGCTGTATTCCATGATTTCCACGGGTATTCCGCTATGTAAAGTACCGTTAATGATTTCGGCGATCTCGTTCATAATAATTGAAAATTGAAAATTGAAAATTGAAAATGAGGGATTTGCAATTTTCAATGGTGTTGTTCTTGTAACTGCAAAGCTACGGATTTTAAGGGTTTGTTTTACTTGCTTGCTGAAGAAAATTTTGATGTTAGGTAGGAGTTTGTTGGGAGTTTAGGGGGAAATAAGCCACGATAAACGCAAGATAGACGTATCCCCTGGGTTGCAAAGCCGTTTGGTAACTGTGTTTGTTGTGTGGGGTGAGTTTGGGGGATGAGGGAGTGGATGCCAATTTCCCGCTAAACTCTGGCTGAACAGGGGTTGAAGTATAGGGTTAGAGCAACGGGGCAAAGAGGCGTGCCAGGGATTCCCGAATTTTATCCCGTTTCGGGCGGAATTTCCAGCGGTGGATGCTGATTTCGGAACTGCCTTTCAAGTCGTCCAGAAAATCGGAACCGAGTTGGCGACTGACGTTGCGGTCGTAGATGATGAGGTTGACTTCGAAGTTCTGTTCGAAACTACGGATGTCCATGTTGGCAGTACCCACGGAAGATACCAGTCCGTCCATGACGATTACTTTGCTGTGGTTGAATCCTTTACGATATTGAAATACTCGAACTCCGGCTTCCAGTAGTTCTTCTACGTAGGAGCGTGTACACCAGTGAGTGAGTAGCGAATCGGATTTATACGGGATCATGATACGCACGTCCACGCCGCTCATGGCAGCGGTTTTCAGCGAGTTGATCGTGGTCTCTCCCGGCATGAAATAGGGGGTCGAGATAAAAACGTACTTCTTGGCCATATTGATCAGCGTGAAGTAGGCTTGTTGGATGGAGGTCCAGTCGCTATCGGGACCGGATGCCACGGTTTGGACAACCACGTTGCCATCGACTTTCTTGTTGGGAAGGTATTCAGTCTTGTTCAGTAGAAGTTCCTGACGAACAAAGTACCAGTCAAACAGGAAAACCACTTGTAATGAGGTGACTGCTTCCCCTTTCACTTTTAAGTGAGTGTCGCGCCAGATGCCGATGCCGGGTAATCCGTGCAGGTAACGGTCGGCGAAGTTCAACCCGCCAATGAACCCGGTGTCCCCGTCCACGACAACAATTTTTCGGTGGTTTCGGTAGTTCACCTTGTTCGTGAACAAGGGGAAACGCACGGGAAGAAACGGGTAGATCTGAATCCCGGCGGCCTTCATCTCTTTGATGTAACGTTTGGGTAATTTCCACGACCCCACGTCATCATAGATAACACGAACTTCCACGCCTTCCTTGGCTTTGGTGATAAGTAGTTCTTTTAGTTTCTCTCCGAGTTCTCCTTTATCAATGATGTAGTATTCGAGGTGAATGTATTTTTTGGCTTTGGCGATGGCTTTGAAGATCGAACCGAAGGTGGCTTCCCCGTTATTGAGAATCTCGATCGTGTTGTTTCGGGAGAGAAGTGCCTTACTGTTGTTCAGAAGTAACGTCATCAACGGTTTAACTGCTTCCATATCTTCTTTTTTCAGCAATTCGGCTTTTTTGATTCGTTGTTTCTGATCCTCGCTCATATATTGCAACCATTTGAAGTCTCCCAGTCCTTTCATGGAGAACATCTTGATCTTTCGGTAGTTCATGCCGAAATAGATGTAAAAGAATAATCCGATACCGGGGACTAGTACTAGTACGAGTATCCATGCGAGTGTACGTACCGGATTTCTGTTTTCCAGTATGATTGTGTATATGATCGCCAAAATGGTGAGAATATACAGTAATATTCCAATGTTAATCGCAATACTCGTCCAGTTCACGCAATTAAATTTTCAGTTTTCAATTTTCAGTTTTCAATTAAACCGTATCTTTGTTTCATGAATACGATGTTTGATTTACAACAATACGCATTACAGGAGCTAAAGGATACTTATACCGAGCATGAAATAAAAGTTTTATGCTCGCTTACCTTTTGCAAACTGTTGCATTGTACAAATATAGAAATCCATCTTAATAAACACGAATTTTTGGCAAAAACCTTTGTCGATAAATTTGTTCAAATCGTGGAAGAGTTAAAAACGGATAAACCGATCCAGTATATATTGGGAGAAACGGAATTTGCCGGTATTGATTTCCAGCTAAATAGCGAAACCTTGATTCCCCGGCCGGAGACGGAAGAGCTGGTGATGTGGATCGTGGAATCGGGAGTGCAGCCGGGTACAAGTGTTTTGGATATTGGAACGGGGAGTGGGTGTATCATTGTGTCGTTGGGTAAGTTGTTGAAAGGAGTACGGCTTTGTGGGGTGGATATTTCCCCGGAGGCTGTGGAACAAGCTGCCAATAATGCCCGGAGGAATGGTGTGGAGGTGAAATTTGAGGTACGTGATATATTACGTTACGAGGAATGGGCGTGGCCTAGTTTCGACGTGATAGTGAGTAATCCGCCTTATGTGCGGGAGTCGGAAAAGGCTCTTATGCATGATCGGGTGTTGAATTATGAACCCTCCCGGGCTCTTTTCGTGCCGGATGCCGATCCGTTAATGTTTTACCGGAAGATTGCCGAATTCGGTCGTGATCATCTGAACTGGGGGGGATTGCTGTTTTTCGAGATCAATGAGGCTTTTGGGGAAGAGACCGTCGAGTTACTTCGGGAGATGGGGTACGAGGATGTTGAATTGAGGAAGGATATTAATGAACGGGAGAGAATGGTGAAAGCCCGGGGAAATTTTAAATTCTAAATTACATCGAAAGTGGATGCGAAGAAAGCGTTGAATATTGTTGCCGGGCAGTGTAGTAAAAAGGAGTATTGTAGTTTTGATATCCTTAAAAAGTTACAGAGGTGGGAGTTAGAGGAAAAGGATATTGCTGCGGTTATGGAGTTTTTGGTGAAGAATCATTTCTTGGATGATACTCGCTTTGCAGAGGCGTATGCCCGGGATAAGCATCGTTTTAATCGCTGGGGAAAGTTGAAGATCATGCAGATGCTCCGGCAAAAGCGTGTGCCGGAACGTATTATCGAACGGGCTTTATCTTCTTTACCCAATGAGGAAAGTGACGCCACGTGTTTGGCGCTGTTGAAACAAAAGAATCGGGGATTAAAAGAGGAGGACCCGTATAAGCGAAAAGCAAAGCTTTTCCGCTTTGCTTTGAGTCGTGGCTTTGATTATGAAACGATCAGTCGGTGTATCGATCAATTGCAGGATTGAATTATCCCATCTCGCTTACTTTTTCCAGCGCCTCCATGTTCGTAATCTTGATTTGCTTGCCGGAAAGTTCCAGTATGCCTTCCGAAGCAAAGTTGGAGAGCGTGCGGATGGCATTGGAGGTGGTCATGTTCGAGAGATTGGCCATGTCTTCCCGCGAGAGACAAATTTTCAAGGTCATGTTATCATCCTCGAACCCGTACGTGTCTTTCAGCACGAGCAAGGCTTCTGCCAGACGTCCGCGAATATGTTTTTGCGTGAGTGTTACTGTTCGGCGGTTCGAGAATCCGAGGTCGGTAGCCAACGCCCGGATCACGTTCATGGCAACGTCCGAGTTACTGCGCACGATACCGAAAATAAGTTCTGTTTTCATAATGCAGACAATGGATTCCTCAAGAGCCTCCGCTGATGCGATGTGCATTTCCTCGGCAAAGAAAGCCCGGTAGCCGATAAACCCGACGGGTTTTGCCATACGCACGATTTGTTCTCGTCCCGCAATACCTTTCTTGGCGATTTTGGCTTTCCCGGTGATCAGACAAATTAACCCGAAAGGTTTATTCCCTTCTTCGTAAATCAAGTCTCCTTTCCTGTACATTTTGCAGATGCTGGTTTGACGAATAATGCTTTTACTACTTTCGTCAAGACTTGCAAAAAGGGAGTTGGGACTATCAATGCAAATGTTGCAATATTTTTCGTGTAACTCTTTGTCTTTTATCGTTCTCATAAACTCGTTCTCTTTTCTGGTGTTATAGTTTGGCAACAAGTGGCATACGGCGTCCGCTACCGAACGCTTTTTTACTGACTTTCAGTATCGGCGGGCATTGTGCCCGTTTGTAGTCGTTACGATTGACCAGGGTTATTGTTTTTTCAACGATTTCCGGGGCGAATCCTTTCGCGATGATTTCCTGTTTGGAACTATTTTCTTCGAGATATAGTTTCAAGATAGCGTCGAGCGTATCGTAATCCGGCAGGGAGTCCTGATCTTTTTGCCCGGGCCGCAGTTCGGCAGAGGGGGCTTTAGTGATGGTATTTTCCGGAATTAATTCCCCGTTTCGGTTCATGTAACGGGATAATTTGTACACGTCGGTCTTGTACACGTCGCCCAGCACGGAAAGTGACCCGCACAAGTCCCCGTACAGGGTACCATAACCCACGGCTGCCTCGCTTTTATTGGAGGTGTTCAAAAGGATATATCCGAATTTATTGGAAATGGCCATAACGAGAGACCCGCGAATGCGGGCTTGTAGGTTTTCTTCGGCCACGTTGAAGGGGGCATCCTTGAAGACTGGGTGTAGCGTGGCAATAAAGTTGTCGTATATTTCTTTTATGGGTAAGGTTTCGTGTGAGATCCCCAAGTTTTTTGCCAGATCAACGGCATCCGTGACAGAGTGGTCGGTGGAGAATCGGGAAGGCATCAGTATGCCTAGCACGTTTTCTTTGCCAAGGGCTTCTGTTGACAATGCGGCAACGAGGGCTGAATCGATTCCCCCGGAAAGTCCGAGTACGGCTTTCGAGAACCCGTTTTTGTGGAAAAAATCTTTTATTCCGAGGATAAGTGCATCGTGAATAAGAGCAATGGTATTCGGTCCTTTTTCTTTGAGGTCCGGGGCATTAAGCAGTCTTTCCGTGTCGATGACCATGAAATCTTCTTTGAATGCGGCTAATTTGTATGTTGAAATCCCTTTACTGTTGATCACGAAAGAGTTACCGTCAAATATCAGGGAGGCGTTCGCTCCCACGTGATTGAGTGATATGAGTGGGCATTTCTGTTTACGTGCGATGTATGATAGACTTTCTTTCCGGTAAGCAAAACTTTCCGTGGTGAAAGGTGTCGAACCGACATGTACGATGATCGTGTCGGTCTTCTCGATCATGTTGGATTCGTACTCGTCGAAGATGACCCGGATATTCTGGTTCTTGTAGCGTAGGGGCGTGTTGGATTCTCCCGGGATGAAGTACCGGCTCTCGTCGAAAACGTCGTAGTCGCTCAATATGGTTTTGTTTACCCCGCCTCGCACTTCCCCGTCGTACATGAAAAACATGGCGTTCATCAGGATGCCATCTTCCAAGTCTAGGTTCGGGCCGCCCACTAATGCGGCTATATTATGACATTGCTCGGCGATCTTTTCAATGCTGACACGACATTCGTTCACGAAATATTCTTTCTCGAAAAGGTCTTGCGGGTAAGCCCCACAGATGGCGTGTTCGGGAAAAAGAACGAGTTCCGCTTTCATGGCTTTCGCCTTTTTTATGGCAGCAATAATAAGATCCTTATTTTTGGAAATATCTCCGATGTGGTAGTTGATTTGAGGTATCGCTATTTTCATAATTCTGCACGTTGTATCCCTTGACGGGATGGATTGTTGGTAAGCGTCCAAATAAATCTGGTAACTCTTTGGCAGCTTGTTTTGTTTATTGCTGCAAAAGTACGATTTTTGCGCAAAATAATGAATAAAGATTAGGAAGATTGTTTACCATGGATAAAAAAGAATTGCGAAAACAGGTTAAAGTTTTGAAAAGCCAGTATTCTCTGGAACAAAAGGTGGAGATGTCTCGTCCCTTGTGGAAGGAGTTGGAACAGACGGATTTTTTCAAGGAGGCCCGGACCGTGTTGCTCTACTGGTCGATGGACGACGAGGTGTTCACGCATGATTACGTCTGCAAGTGGGCAGGGGAGAAGATCGTCCTGTTGCCTTGCGTGAAAGGGGACGTGTTGGAATTACGGGTGTTTAAGGGCATGGAATCCCTGCAACTGGGAGAGGCTTTCGGCATATTGGAGCCTGTTGGTGAATTGTACACGGATTACGATGCGATTGACTTGATCGTCGTGCCGGGCGTGGCTTTTGATCGCCACGGGAATCGTCTGGGACGAGGTCGCGGGTATTACGATAAGATTTTGAAAGAGACACGTGTTGCCCGGAAAGTGGGGATTTGTTTCGGATTCCAGTTCGTGGAAGAGGTGCCTGTCGATGAGCTGGACGTGCGGATGGATCTCGTGATTCATGGGATTTAACGGGGTATTTGGGGGGGGAAGTTTGAAAATTGGGTGACTGTTAGGCGCTGTCGCCCGATTGTCGCCGCCATTTTAACAAAGTATAAGTAAAAATAACTTTGGCCACGTTCCGGTTGTTCACGGGAACAAGGATACGACTTGCAAACAAGCATGAGGCATCGTGCTTTTACAACCCCGTGAGAAGGGTTGATTTGAGGGAGTTATCGGTAGTAATGGTTTCGAATAGGTACAAAAAGAAAGCTGCCCGAGAGAGGCAGCTTTGTTCTTTTCTTTTTATGATGATTAAGCTTCTTTCGGAGCTCCAACAGGACATACACCAGCGCAAGCCCCGCATGAGATACATTCATCAGCATTGATTTGATAGTGATCATCACCCATAGAGATTGCTCCTACCGGGCACTCTGATTCACATGCTCCACAAGAAATACAATCATCAGATATTACGTAAGCCATTTCTAAAAAAATTTGTTTGTTAATAATGACGCAAAAATAAGACCTATAATTGAAACAAAAAACTTTTTCAGAATAAAAAGGGTTGTTCCGTGTGAAAACTTGTCATTGGAAATGGCGGATTTTTGATTGTTTATTGTTGATTTTCAGTGTGTTGTTTTGGGTGTTGATGTGGTATTGATGAATGCTTATTTATATTGATTGTAAATGATATTAATTCGTGACATTGTTATGGAGTTTGGATTGTTATTTGTATCTTTGTATTTATAAATAAGGACTTAAAAATCATTGAAATGAAAACACCAAAAGTAGAAACGAAAAGTTTTTTCCAAAAATTGTTGGAGGATAAGCGTGCTATTCGGGAGTGTATTCAGAAGAATGGTGATTTGAAAAAATTAGCTAAAGAGCGTGATATCAAATTTGCAACTCCCGTATCATATCGTTCAGACAGATGATCTGGCATATAAATTTATAACGCAAAGCGGTGTTGTTTACGCCGCTTATTTTATTGATATTAGTGAAGCTTTCGGGGCCGATCATGTTTATACTTTTTCTTTTGATGCAGTGGGGAAGCCTGTGAATGATGGGAGGGTGCGTTACACGATTGTCAAGATTTTGAGTGATTTTTTTCAAGTAAATCAAAATTCGCTTATTGTTGTTTGTGAGACTTGTGATAAAAAGGAGAATGCTCGTTTTCGATTATTTGAAAAGTGGTATTGTCAAACAGGTGAGCATGACATTGAGAAAATTGATGCATTTGTGGATCATGCAGACTATAATTTTCGCTCCTCTCTTTTGCTTTTCAAAGAACATCCTCGTTACCAAGAGATCAAGGGTATATATGACGAGTGGGTAAAAAGTGAGATGGAGAAATGAAGATAATCGCTTTGAAAAAAGTGTTGTGATTCTGATAATTTGTTCGTACATTTGCGCCGCATTAAAAGTACGGGGATAGTTTTAAACGTGTAATGGGAATGCAGACGTGGCTTATAACCCCGGGGCATCAGTCTGGATTTGAGTAGCACAAGCAATGTTATTATTATGCAAGTATTTGATTTAAAAGGAGAAGTAAGAAACGATTTAGGTAAAAAAGCTACCAAGGCTGTAAGATATGCGGAGAAAGTTCCATGCGTTCTTTATGGTGGAGAGGCAAACGTTCATTTCGCAGTTTTGGATAAAGATTTGAAGAAACTTCTTTACACTCCTAATGTATATCTGGTAAATTTGGATCTTGATGGTAAATCTTACGGTGCCGTGATGAGAGATATTCAATTCCACCCGGTGACGGATAAGGTTTTACATATTGATTTCTACCAGACCTCAGAGGATAAGCCAGTTGTAATGGACGTTCCTGTTCGGGTAACAGGACACGCTGCCGGAGTTCAAGCCGGAGGTAAGTTGGCTATCATCACTCGTAAGTTGAAAGTAAAAGCTCTTCCGAAAGATATGCCGGATGAAGTGGTTGTTGATGTTACTTCTTTAGGTGTTGGTAAGGCTATTAAAGTACAGGATATTCACGTGGAAGGCGTAGAGTTAATGAATGCCAAGAGCGTTGTGGTTGCTCAGGTTAAATTGACAAGAGCTGCAAGAGCTGCACAAAGCGCTCAATAGTAGTTTGAAAAAATAGACAGATGAAATATCTTATTGTGGGATTGGGCAACATAGGTCCCGAGTACCAGAATACACGACATAACATCGGATTTAAAGTATTGGACGCCTTTGCTAAGGCGTCCAATGCTGTTTTTGAAGATATGCGTTATGGTGCGGTTGCCACGGTGAAGTTGAAGGGACGTACCCTGATTTTGTTGAAGCCGAACACGTACATGAACCTGAGTGGTAAGGCGGTCAGTTACTGGATGCAAAAAGAGAAAATCGAGTTGTCGAACCTTTTCGTGGTGGTGGATGACTTGGCGTTACCTTTCGGGACGATCCGTTTGAGAGGCAAGGGAAGTGACGGGGGACATAACGGTTTGAAGAGTATTAACCAGTTGCTGGGAACACAGGATTACGCTCGTTTGCGTTTTGGTATCGGGAACGAGTTCCCCAAGGGAAAACAGGTGGATTACGTGTTGGGAGAGTGGTCTTCGGAGGAAGAGGAACGTTTTCCGGCCATGTTGACGCATTGCGGGGAGGTGATCGAGAATTTTATTTTTATCGGGGTAGATAAGACGATGAGCCTGTGTAATAATTTGCGATTTTAGATTTACGATTTGTGATTTTGAAGTCGTGATTCCGAATTTTAAAATGAAGATTTCAGGCTCGTGATTTCAGGTCAGCATTTGTTTTGTCATTTGCAGAATAAGTTTTAGCTTTGACAGATTGTAAGTTATAAATGAATAAGCCGTGGAGAAGGTTAGAATAGATAAATGGTTGTGGGCGGTTCGGATTTTCAAAACCCGCTCGCTAGCCGCAGAGGAATGTGGTAAAGGTCACGTCTCTATCGGTGATGCGCACGTGAAAGCGTCCCGGGAGGTAAAGGTCGGGGATGTCGTGAAAGTACGGGTTCCGCCGATTGAACGGGAGTACGTGGTGAAACAAATCACCGATAAACGAATGTCTGCCCAGTTGGCCGTCGATTTCGTGGAAGAGATCACTTCGCAGGAGAAACTGGATATTCTCCGGGGAACTTTCATGCAATTCGAGAGCCGGGATCGAGGAACAGGACGTCCCACGAAACGGGATCGGAGGTTGATTGATAAACTCAAAGAACTTTGAAATTTTAGATTTGATGATTTAAGATTCCAGTCGTATAAGGCTCGCGTTTTTAATCGTAAATCATAAATCGTAAATCATAAATTAGTATGTTGATAGCACGCGAGAAGAGAAAGAGTAATGTGGCCGAATATATCCTGTATATGTGGCAGGTGGAGGATATGTTGAGGGCGATGCAGATGGATATTGAGCTGGTGAACCGGAACGTGGTGAGCCAGTTCGGGGGGGATGATGCGACACGGAAGGAGATCAGCGATTGGTATGACAACTTGATCGAGATGATGAGGAAAGAGGAGGTGACGAAGAGCGGGCACGTGCAGGTGGTGAAGAACATGGTGAACGAGTTGACGGAGTTGCATTTCCATTTACTCCATAACGTGCAGGATATGAAGTATAAGCAGTTGTTCATGATGGCTGCGAATAATTTGCTGGATTATCGCCGGAAGACGAACTTGCCGGAGGAGGTTTCCGATGTCGAGCTGGCACTTCATGCTCTTTATGGGCATTTGATGTTGCGATTACAGAAAAAAGAGATAAATTCGCAAACGACAATGGCAATGGAGACGTTTAGCCGGATGCTGGCTTACCTGGCACTGCGGTACAAAGAGGTGGAGGAGAACGAGGAGATGATGTGATTTGTTGTCGAGTAATTCATGATTAAATCAATCGATATGAAGAGATTATTATTATTGGCAATTGTTTTGTTCGGAGCGGTAAACGCTTGGGCTGAGGAGGGATCAAAGGAGTTTAAGAAGAGCTTTCCTGCGGCATCCATTAACGAGTTGACGGTTACGAACCGCTATGGGAATATCGATGTTAAGCAGGAAGGTGACGAGTTTTCCATCACGACTTCCGTGTGGGTGGAGGCAAAAACAAAAGCCAAGGTTGACGAGATATTAGAGTATATTTCCATAACGGCCAAGGAGCAGGGGGCTGTGTTGAACGTGGAGACGTTGTTCCAGAAGGATATGAGCCTGCGGCAGATGTTTGCGGGGGTGACTGTGAGCGTTGACTATCGTATTAAGGTTCCGAAAGGTAAGAAAGTACGTCTGGTATGCACGGAGGGAGGCGCCTCGGTGGCCGATTTCGTGGGGGATATGAGCGTGGAGATCGTATCCGGTAATTTTAAGGCCAATTCAGTGACGGGTGGAGAGTTTTCCGTGAAACAGAATAAGGGAGAATTTGAGGTGGAGAAATTGGGAAACATGACGGCCGAGTTCAAATCCTGTAAGGTGAAGATCGGGGAAGGGAAAGAGATGAAACTGGATTGCACGTCAACGACTTTGCAGTTGATGGAGGCGGATAAACTTTCGTTGAAGACATCGGGAGGGACCTGTTACCTGGGGATGGTCGAGGATATGGACGGGACTTCTTTCTATACGAAATACGAGGTGCAGGATATTGGCGGATCACTCAAGATGGATATGCGTTGGGGCGAGTTGAACGTGCGTAATATCAATTTCTCGTTCGCTGCTGTTGACGTGAAAGGTTCTTCCACGAAGGTGGGATTGACTTTCATGGAAGGATGCGGTTACACACTGGAGTTGGCACGTAATAAAAATTTGAAGGTGGAATTGCCCGAGGGCGTGACGCTGGAGAGTAAACCGACGACGGATAAGAATACCGTGCTGGAGACCGGGTTTATCGGGAATAAAAAATACGTGGGAAAAGTAAATCTGAATTTGTCGGGAGGAAGTCTTTTTATTCAATAAAATGTATCAAACACATATATTTGCTAATGGATTACGATTAATCCATAACTATGTTCCGAATAAAGCCGCTTATTGCGGGTTGATTATAAACGTGGGGAGCCGGGATGAACGGGAGGATGAACTGGGAATGGCTCATTTTATAGAACACGTGATTTTTAAAGGTACGGAGAAACGTAAAGCCTATCATATATTGAGTCGTCTGGAAGATGTCGGGGGTGAGTTGAATGCTTACACCACGAAGGAGGACACGTGCGTGTATGCCACGTTTATGGCAAAGGATTACGAGCGTACGTTGGAATTGTTTGCCGACATCGTGTTTCATTCGGTGTTCCCGGAGAAGGAGATAGAGAAGGAGAAAGACGTGGTACTGGATGAGATAAACTCGTACAAGGATAACCCGGGAGAGTTGATTTTCGACGATTTCGAGGAGCTGATTTATACCGGTTACCCGATCGGACGGAATATTCTGGGTGACGAGGCTTCCGTGGAACGGATTTCCCGGGGTATGGTGCTGGATTTTGTGAAACGTAATTATTTCCCGAACCGGATGGTGATTAGCTCGGTCGGGGATATCCCGTTCGAGAAGTTGGTGCGTCTGGTGGAAAAGTATTTTTCGCCTTACGAGGCCGGAACTCCGTTGAAGGCTCGGATTAAGCCGGAGATTTACACTCCCCGTTTCGTGGAGATGGATCGGGACACGCACCAAAGTCATTGTATTATCGGGAATATCGCTTACGATTACACGGAGGATAACCGATTGGCCTTATCGCTGTTGATGAACTTGTTGGGAGGGACGGGGATGAATTCCCGTTTGAATTTGAATATCCGTGAAAAGTACGGTTTGGCTTATAATATCGAGGCGTCGTACACGCCTTATTCGGACACGGGGGTATCCATGATTTATTTCGGTTGTGACCCGGAAAATGCCGAATGGTGTCTGAATTTGTGCAAGAAGGAGATGCGGGCCTTGTATGAAGAAAAGTTGGGGCCCTTGCAGTTGAAACGGGCAAAGGCTCAGATGGTGGGGCAACTGGCGATCTCGTCGGAGAATTACGAGAACTTGATGCTGTCGATCGGGAAGAGTTTCTTGATTTACGATAAGGTGGATGGTCTTGAAGATATTTATACACAGATCGAGGAAATTACACCGGAGTTGCTGATCCGGGTGGCGAAGGAGGTCTTCGACGTGGAAAAGCAATCTGTATTACTATATAAATAGAGTCCGTCATGTTGGAAATGGATGCTGAATTGGAACAATATATACTGGCGCATAGCGAGCCAGAGGGGGAGGTGTTGGCCGAGTTGTCAAGGGCGACCCATCTGAATGTACTGCGTCCGAGAATGTTATCTGGGAATTTGCAAGGGCAGTTCCTCAAAATGATATGCCGGATGATTGGCGCCCGTCGGGTATTGGAGATCGGGACGTACACGGGGTATGCTGCTATTTCGATGGCTGCCGGATTGGAAGAAGGGGGAATGCTACACACGATTGACGTGAATGACGAGTTGGAAGATTTCACTTGCCAATATATTGAAAAAAGCGGTTTGCAGGAGCGTATTGTTTTTCACGTGGGGGATGCTTGCAAGATTATTCCCACGTTAGATGAAATGTTTGATCTGGTGTTTATCGATGCCGATAAGCGAGAATATTCGGAATATTATCGGCTTGTGTTTGATAAGGTGCGGAGTGGAGGAATGATTATTGCGGATGACGTGTTGTGGGATGGTAAGGTGGTAGACCCGCAAGTGAAATTGGATGCCCAAACCAAAGGTATTTTGAATTTTAATGAAATGGTACAGGCTGATAGCCGGGTGGAGAATATCCTGTTGCCTGTTCGTCACGGGTTAATGATCGTGAGAAAAGTTTAGAATTTAAAATTTAAAGGCTATCTTTGTTCTATCATCTATTGAAAGTTGAATCGTACATTTTCAATTTTCAATTTTCAATTTTCAATTATTATGAGGCAATATTTAGATTTACTGGATAGGATTTTGTCGGAGGGGACGGTGAAAGAGGACCGGACGGGGACGGGAACGATTAGCGTGTTCGGTCACCAGATGCGGTTTAACCTTGAAGAAGGTTTCCCTTTGTTGACTACGAAGAAATTGCATTTGAAGTCAATTATATACGAGTTGTTGTGGTTCCTGAACGGCGATACGAACGTGAAGTATTTGCACGATCATGGGGTGAGTATCTGGAATGAATGGGCTGATGAAGATGGTAGATTAGGACATATCTATGGTTACCAATGGCGTTCATGGCCTAAGCCGGACGGGACTTCTCTGGATCAGATTTCCCAAGTGGTGCATGACATTAAACATAGTCCGAATTCCCGTCGGTTGATCGTGAGTGCATGGAATGCCGGGGATATTGAAAATATGGCATTGCCCCCTTGTCACGCCTTATTTCAGTTTTACGTGGCTAACGGGAAATTGTCCTGCCAATTGTATCAGCGTAGTGCCGATACTTTTTTGGGCGTGCCGTTTAATATTGCCTCGTATGCTTTGTTGACAATGATGATGGCGCAAGTGTGCGGTTTGAAACCGGGAGAATTTGTGCATACGTTGGGTGACACGCATATTTACTTGAATCATATCGAACAGGTGAAATTGCAGTTGACACGCGAACCCCGTCCTTTACCCCGGATGGAAATCAACCCGGACGTGAAAAGTATATTCGATTTTAAATACGAAGATTTTACATTGTGCGATTATAACCCGCATCCACATATAAAGGGGGCGATATCGGTATAATGTAGAATTTAGAGTTTAAAATTTAGAATAAAAAGATTCCCGAAGGCGGGGAGTATTCTAACTCTCCCTCTGCCAGAGAAAGCTAAAAGGTAAAGGTTAAAAACTAAAAGTTTAAAGTTGGAAATCAAAAAGCATTGGCTTTGTGTGGTTGGAATCTAAAATCATAAATCATTAAATCTAAAATTAATTCGATGGTTTTATCAATAATAGTAGCAGCGGCAGAGAATAATGTTATCGGAAGGGATAACGGGTTGATATGGCGACTTTCGGCTGATTTGAAACGTTTTAAGGCTTTGACCACGGGGCATACGATATTAATGGGACGGAAGACGTTCGAGTCGATCGGTCGGGCATTGCCTAACCGGAGGAATATTGTTATTTCCCGGAATCCGGAATTCGAGGCCGCTGGATGCGAGGTAGTGCATAGCGTGGAGGAGGCTTTGGAGTTGACGAAAAATGAAGACGAGGTGTTCGTGACCGGGGGCGGGACGATTTACAAGAAGTTGTGGGATAAAGCAGACCGGTTGTATTTTACCGTTGTCCATCAGGAATGTGAGGGCGATACGGTGATTCCGTCTGTTGACCCCGAAGTTTGGAGAGAGGTTGCGAGAGAAGTGGGGAAGGCGGATGAGAAAAATGAATGTGATTACACGTTTATAAATTACGAGCGGGTAAAATGATTGATTACCAAATTAATCCGAAATATAAGTCATTGGAAAAGGCCATTCTGGATATTCCTCGTCGTTTTGATCTGGAAGGAGAGGTCATTGATAACAAGCGGAACGTGATTAAGATATTGGACGTGGAAGGAGAACGTTTTAACGTGAAATCCTTTAAAAAACCCAATGTCATTAATCAATTCGCGTATGCTTACGTGCGGAAAGGAAAGGCTCAACGCTCGTTCGAGTATGCGAATACGTTGTTGGAGAGGGGTGTGGATACCCCGGAACCGATTGCTTATATCGTTTATCGGAATATCTTCGGGGTAACCCGTAGTTTTTATATTTCCCGGCAGGAAGAGTATGATTATACTTTTCGGGATTTGCGGGTGAAACGTCCGGCTGATCTGGAATTTATTTTACGGGAGTTCACCCGGTTCACGTATCATTTTCACACGCAATCCATCTATTTTATCGATCATTCACCGGGGAACACGTTGATCCGGAGAGAGGGTGAACGGGTTCATTTTATGTTGGTTGACTTGAACCGGATCAAGTTCATGACGATTTCCCCGTTGGTGGGATTGAAGAACTTTTACCGCTTGAATGCAACAGATGATATGATTGATATTATCGCGGACGAATATGCCCGATTGACACATTCGGACGCGATGGAAATGACCCGTTTGTTGAAAGAGTGGACTCATGCCCATGACGAGCAGGTGCTCAAACGGAAAGCCAAGAAGATGAGTTAGTTTATCTTCTTTTGACTTTGCCGAATTTCTTGATACTGGTGTATTTACGCCAAAGATTTAATTTTCGTTTCTTGGGTACTCCGTGGCGGGAGATATAGTCTCTGGCGGCGTCAAGCATACGGTGGCAAACTTTCCCGTCCAGATAGGGGTCGTAGTTGTCGATGATCCATTTGCGTTTTGAGGCGAGTACGGTATCTTGAAGTACGAGATCGAAGGCGTCGGGAAGATCTTCCGGATGTTGAATATCCAGCCAGTAAATATCTTTGGCAATGGTCTTGTACGTGATGACTGGTTTGTCGAGTAGCAGGAATTCGTACACGGTCGAAGAGGTGTCGCTAATCATGACATCAGCCATGATCTGGTATTTCGTGATATTGTGATCCTCTACCCAAAGCATATTTTCATGTTCCTCGGCCAATTGCCTGTATTCTTCCATCCATTCACTCCGGGTTAACGGGTGAAATTTCAGGATGAGTAAGACATCTTTTTCCCGGGCTAATTTTTCCAGTCCCTCTTTTATGAATGGCAGGGAAGTTAACGATGGAGAAAAGGTTGGGGCATACAAGGCCAATTTGCTTTTCTGGTGCTTTCGGAGTAGTGCGTTTTTTTCAGCGTCAAAAGTGTGGAGATTTTCATAAATCCAGTCTTGGCGAGGCCATCCTGTTTCTACAACTTCAAAATCCTTGTATTTTTTGGCAAGTGCTTTAAAGCCTTCCGTGAAGAATGGGCCTTGGGTAAAATAGGTGTCAAAATAACGGCGGATTACCCAATGATCCTTTTTCTCGGCAGCGTAGCCGTGAAAGATTTGTATTTTCACTCCCGGTAAATAGTAGGGAACAATGTTGCAGGGAACGAATAGGACATCCGGGGAAAAATCGTAGATTTCCTGTATGCTGTTTGTCCATTTCACCTCGTCTTTTAACGGAAAGTCCGGGATATTTTTAGGTTGAACATACCATATCACGGAATGTTCCCCTTCTTTATTGGCCTCGACTTCGAGAGGTTGTAAAATATTTATCGCGTATTTTTGTTCGCAAAAAAGTACAATTTTCATGCTTGTAGGTGTTTGGGGATTCGATTGATGGCATCGTGAAAATCTTCGGGAGTGTCAAGCTCCATGGAGAAATAGGCGCTCGTGTCCACCGGATAGAAATATTGTCCTCGTGCAATCAAGCGTTCGAAGGCTAATTCATAAAAAACATTATCCAGTTTTTCGTGTAGGATCATGTGTTCCAGTTCTTCGTGTAGGGCAAGGAGATAGGTATGAGATATTTTTTCAATGCCAATGGATTCACCAATGGCCTTTTCTATGGAACACGTTTTGCTGAGTTCCGTGATTTGATTTTTCCCGTTTACGATGACTTTGATCTCTTCCTCCCCGAGTTTATGACTGTCCAGTGCTAGGCAGTTAGCATGAGGGGCATCCCGTAATATTTTTATCATGAGCGGATCAAATAAAATGTCGCTGTCAAGTAGAATAATTTCTTTTTCCTGTTGAACTTCGGGTAATGCCAGCCACAAGGAATATATGTTATTGGTGGTGGCGTAAAGTTCATTGTGGATGAATTTGACGCTTAAAGAAGGATAGCGAGTTTGCACGAAGGATTCCAACATTTCATGCAAGTATCCGGTAACGATAATAATTTCACGGATATTATTTTCCAATAAGGCATCAATCGTTCTTTCCAACAAAGAACGATCGCCTATTTTTAGCAGGCATTTCGGCCGATCGTTTGTGAGCGGTCGTAACCGGGAGGCAATGCCTGCGGCAAGGATTATAGCTTTCATACACGTTACCGGGTTAGGATAGGGTTGACACGACTTCTTTGATGGTGTCTATCACCAAACGGTTTTGTTTTTGGGTTCCCAACGTGATCCGCATGTGCGTGTTAATATCTTCCTCGTTCATGAATTTGATGATTAGGTCTTTCGCTTTGAATGCGTTCTGTAATTGGGATTTTAATGAAATCGGGTATTTCACCAGAATAAAGTTTGCTTCCGAGTGATACACTTTGAATCCTTCCAAGGCACCGATTTCCCGCATATAGGTTTCCCGGTCTTCTGCCATGAGGTCTGCCACGTTCTGGTAATAATCGTTTGCTTTCAATACGGCAATACCGATTTCTTCGGAAAGTCGGTTATAACCTAAATATTTCGTGCTGTAATTCAAGAATGAGGACAAATTCTTCCCGATAAAGGCAAAGCCGAGACGTAATCCGGGAAGTCCGTAGAACTTGGAGAGAGTCCGGATGATCAGTAAATTCGGAAACTCTTCAATGAGTGGTTTTATGTATGACGTGTCTTTATTGCTAAAAGACGCGTAAGCCTCGTCAATGACAATGGCTGTTTCCCGGGGAATAAAGGAGAGAATTTCGTGTAACTCTTCTTTTGACAAGGAATTTCCGGTCGGATTGTTCGGGGAGGCGATTAACACGATTTCCGGGTTTTCCCGTTCTACCGTTTCCCGGATGCTCTGAATATCATATTTGAACGTATTTCCGTCCTCGAATAGCGGGTAGAAGACGGTTCGTCCGTTTACCTCGTCCGCAATGGATTTGTAGTACCACCATGAAAATTTAGGGATTAATAGTGTTTTTTGTTTTTGGCCACCGGATAGGAAGTAGTGAACGACTTGTTTTAATATATCTTCTCCACCATATCCCAAAATGACTTGTTTTTCCGGAATATCATATAGTTCGGCGATGTAATCGGATAGAATACTCTTTTTGCCTTCATCGTAAATTCTTGTGTAAAAACATAATTTGTCCGGATCAAAGTTTCTTAAGACTTTTTCAATTTCCGGGGCGGGACCGTAGTTGTATTCATTGCGGTCAAGGTATGCAATTTTCTTTCCCATCATAAATTGATCGTTTAATAATACGCAAATTTAACCAATAAACTCAACAAATACAAACAAACACTCATTTATTAATCACAACTGTTAATCAGCTAGTTGCGCTTATTCCTTCTTGGAGAAAATTACATGCAGAAAAAATGTCAACAAACGATCGGTTTTACTCCAACCAGTTTCATATACCTTGAAATGTCGATATTGTTTTTCAAGTTCCAGGAAATGAGGGGTGGAAGTACTTCCTTGCGTGCAGAATATATCGAATAATCCCCGGATGCGGAAATGATCGCCTCTTCCGGGACGCTTGTCTATCGAGAACCCATGAAAAACTTGGACTTTAACACCGGGAAAGAAATCATATACCTTATTCCCCGGGGTAAAGACGGCAATCGGATTGTATTCCATGACTTCTTTGATTGTTTTCAATTGTTTTTCCCCTTCATGTAAATATTGATCACAAGGAGAGGTGAAGAACCATGCGACCTCATCTCCTCGTCGCCAAATTTCTGATTGAATGGGTCTTAAAATAGGATAAGCGTATGATAACGAAACAAAGAATAAATACCTTTTCATAAACTGCCGATTTATTTTGGAACAAAGATAAAAAATATAACTTTTTCGAATAGGAATATCCCGAAATAAAGCTTTATGGCCGAAATAAAGTTGTTATAAAATCTTAAAGGGGATTTGCATCGGGAAATGTAATAATTGGAATACTTTTTGCTATTTTTGTAATAATAATTGGATTGAAAAAGGGTATTATGTTATTTGCAGAATTATGCTATCGTATTTTTGAGGAGAGTACTTTATGTTATCATGTACAAGATTGTGTTGATGCTGACATGGAAAATCCATACGAGTATAAATCAATCGAATATTATTTGTTTCTCAAAAATTGGGTAGATGCAGTCCAGTGGCATTTGGAGGATGTCATTCGGGATCCGGATATAGAACCCGTGAAAGCGTTGGAAATCAAACGACGTATAGATCGGTTGAATCAACGTCGGACGGATTTGGTCGAATTGCTGGATGGATATTTCTGGGATAAATATAAAAACGTGAGAATCTTATCTTGCGCTACCGTGAACACGGAGAGTCCGGCATGGGCAATAGATCGGTTATCTATTTTGTGTTTGAAAATTTATCACATGGAACAGGAGGTGCAGCGTAGAGAGGTTGCTCAAGTACATGTAAAGGAGTGTGATGATAAGCTAAGCGTGTTGCTGGAACAGAAAAGAGATTTAATACTTGCGATCAATCAACTTTTGGAAGATATAGAAACGGGACGTAAATACATGAAAGTCTACAAACAGATGAAAATGTATAACGATCCGGAATTGAATCCCGTATTATATAGAAAAGGGCAAGGATTATGAGTGTAAAAAAAGTATTGGTGATTCGCTTTAGGAGAATAGGAGATGCGGTACTGTCAGTCGTGATCTGTAGCTCTATTCGAAAAAGTTTTCCGGAGGCGGAGATTCATTACGTGTTGAATGATCATATTGCTCCTTTGTTTGAAAATCATCCGGATATAGATAAGATTATCACCTTTTCGGATGAAGAAAATAATCACTTCTTTAAATACTTGCGAAAAGTTCGGCAGTTGATGAAAACGGAACGCTATGACGTGATCATCGATACTCGTGCCACGATAAAAACTTTATGGTTCAGTGCCTTTTCTTTAAGAACGAAATATCGTATCGGAACATCTAAATTTTATAATCATTTTTTTCATAATTATCGGGTACGTAACCACGTGAATGACGATTTGGATGAGGTTGTGCGAAATTTGTTATTGTTACGGCCTTTGGAGCGAGAAAGGAAGTTGATAATGACCACTGATTTCCGGTTGTACGTGACCGAACAGGAAACGGCAGAATTCAAGAGCTACATGGAACAAAAGGGAATTAATTTTTCCCGCTTTATCGTGGTATGTACTCCTTTTACTAGAGTGGCGGGGAAAGCTTGGGATATGGCGAAAATGAAGGAGATATTGTCTCGTATCATTCAGCGTTATGGTGCCCAGTTGATTTTTAATTATTCCCGGATAGAGAAGGAGGCAGCCTTGGCATTGTACGAGGATATGGGGAAAGACGAGCATATTTTTATTGATATCGAGGCCGATTCGTTACGGAAATTGGTCTCCATGCTGGAAATAGCCGATTTCTTTTTTGGAAATGAAGGTGGACCCCGGCATATCGCGCAGGCGTGTCACTTACCGGGATTAGCTATTTACCCGCCTTGGGTTGAACTGCCTAGATGGCTGCCTTCCAATGACTCGCGTTATCAGAGCGTTAGTCCTTTTGATATGTTCCCCGGGCAGGTAATCGAGGGAAGAACGGAAAAAGAGTTATTTGATCTACTTTCCGTGGGATACGTGTGGGAACGCCTGCAACCAATGATGGATGAGGCTTTTATTCGAAAAGCTAAACTTTGATATTTAAACTCTGAACTTTAAACTATATTTACTACCTTTGGCATCGTGATTCCGGTTGTGGTAAGAGAATACAGGGAGGCCGGATGTGATCAAGCAAATTAGGTAGTATGAAAAATGTATATGTTATAGGGGTTTTTGACCTTTTCCATTTTGGACATGTCGAATTATTGAGACGTGCCAAAGAATTAGGTGATCGTTTAATCGTGGCAATTAACGGGGATGAAATGGTGGCCTCGTATAAACGCCGACCGTTTTTGTCTGAACAAGATCGTCTAGAAGTCGTGAAAGCTTGTCGTTATGTGGATGATGCCTTTATTATTCACGGGTATGATAATAAGGAATACATTAAAAAATACGATATTGACATCATCGTGCATGGTGATGATTGGGATGGAGAAGGGTACTTGAAACAGATTCGTGTCACTCCGGAATTTTTGGAAGAACACCATGTTTCTATGGTTTATTTGCCTTACACGAAGGGAATCAGTACGTCAGAGCTAGTCGAAAAAATAAAAGCATCAAAATAATGTATTACAAGACGATCAATGTTCCTATCGTTTTAGAAGTCGGGGAAGATATTTTTGTTCATCTGGATGATATATTGAAGGAAAATCATCTTTATTTCAAGGAGAAAATATTGGTTACTTCCATGGAATTGAGGGATTTGTACAAATCCAGATTGGATAAATTGTTTTTCGAGGATATACTTTTTATCAAAGGAGGTTCTTACGATGAGGCTCTGGAGGTTATGAATACGATCACGAATAAGGAAGTCCTTTTAGTTGCTTTTGGAGGAGGTAGTATTATTGATGCTGTTAAGTTAATGGCAAATACCTTGGACTTAACTTATATAACCGTTCCCTCGACGTTATCTAATGATGCAATTTATTCCCCTATTGCCCGTCTATTGAAAGATGGTAAAAAACAGAGCTTTGGAGTAAAGGCTCCTTTGGGTATTATTGCGGATGTAAATATTATAAAAGGTTCTCCCGAGAAGTTACTCTTGGCAGGAGTAGGGGATCTCGTGTCCAATGCTAGTGCGGTGAAAGATTGGTATCTGGCACATATTGACAAAGGGGAAAGTATTAATAATTTTGCCATGGCTTTGGCTTCATTGAGTGGTAATTCCGTGATTCCGTACACTTTTAATGATATTCGGTCTTCTCGTTTCATTGGCGACCTCGCAAACGGTTTAGTGATTTCGGGATTGGCAATGGTGCTTGCCAATAGTTCACGACCGGCCAGTGGTGCGGAACATATGATTAGTCATGCCATTGATGATTTGTTTCCCAATCGTTCAACTTTGCACGGTTTGCAAGTGGCTTGGGGACATTTGTTAGTGGAACGGGATTTCCGTAAGCCGGAAAATGATTACGAGAAGTTGATGATCTTTTTCGAACGCATGAAAATATTGGACGAGATAGAACGGAATATAACTTTCTCGAATGGGGAGATCGATCAGATTATAAACCGGGCCAAAACGATTCGTAATAGGTATACGATACTGACGAAAGCTTGACGGGTATTATGCTTGGATATTATTGTTAAGCTCCAGTAGTTTATCTACAATTCTTTCGGACACTTTGCCGTCAACAATACCCACTACATGTCGGCTGAATTTTTCTCGTTTTTCCTTGTTCTTATCTGGATTCGTAAGGTTCTCCTTGGCATTTTGTAACATTTCGGCATAGTTTCTCGGGGTGTCTCCTACTTCCCAGAGAAAAAAGTTGGTCGTATCTAATCGTTTGGTTATTTTATGAGGGAATATACGATGAAGTAAACGGTATCTTAGAAACATATTGACAATTGCCGGCTTACCGACTCCCGAAAATTCAAATACGGCACTTGACATATCCGAGATCATCAGATCGGAGGCATGAAGGAAAGGGAGAATGTTGGTTTCGTCGAATTTAGCTAGATAAATGTTCGGGTATTTCGTCCACGATTCCAGTCGGTGCAGGTCTTTCGTGTATTTTTTCCGTAAGAACAGGTGGGAGTGTGGTTTTAGGATAATATTGTAATCGGCAAGGTCTTCCGGGAATTTCTTACTCATTTTCAGAATTGATGACGGATAGAAAGTTGGTGCATACAATATCGTTTTCTTGTTTATATCTAAATTACAATGCTGAAGAAATTTCACCCGGTCTTCTTCTGTGAATTCGAAATAACTATCCAGTTTTGAATATCCGGATACATAATAGATGGATTTCTTTTCAGGAAAGAGTTTAGTTAAACTGTTTTCCAGGAATTCTCCATCTAAAAAGCGTAGATCTACATCATTCAGGCCCGATGCATAATTAACCATTTTCCCTCCCCATACTCCATGCATGATAAGAGCTGATTTCTTGAAAGGGGTATGAATAGGGCGTGGCGTGTTTCCAAAAATCATGATATTACATTCACAGTCGTCTTCTTCGAAACAATATACGAAACCTTCTTCTTGGCAGTGTTTGATGGATTCTCCACGTTGATTTAACTCGTCTCGTTCCCGGTTTTTGGGAATAATTACCACATACGATATGTTGCGTTTGATGATTTCTTTAATAACGGGTTCAAATTGAGGAGAATAGTATAATTTTTCGAGATAAAAACCGATCGTGTAATTTTTCATGTGTGATTTTTAGAAACAGGTTGATTAAAAAATAATTAGCTGATACATAGCACTTAATGAATATCTATATGCTATCAATAAATGTTCGTTTAATAATATAAAATAACGAACTTCATCACGATCTCATACAACAGGACTAAATAGCTAATGTTCAATCAGCTACGAACTACAAAAAAGATAGAGAAAAAGATTGTGTTAGCCGAAAATGATGTATATTTGCATATCAATAAACGAACATTTATTATAAATCAAGATGAAGAGGATTATTATCTGCATGCCTAATTTTATCGGGGATTCAATCAATACAATTCCAGCAATTGAATTAATCAGGCAAGTTTTTCCTCAAGCACGAATTACCTTATTGGGACCTTCTTTCTTGAAAGAATTGTTCGAGTATGATCCTAGAATTTTTTACGTAATTGTTTCGAATAAGAGGAAGAAGAATTATTTCAGAAATATTTTTGTTATATTGAGAAACAGGTATGATTTGGGTATTTTGTTTACCAATACGTTTATGACGGCATTGTTATTGAGACTTGCATTGGTGAAACGACTTGTTGGTTATGAAAATGAGGGGAGAGGGTTTCTATTGAATTTTAAACGTCCGTTGAATCGTAATGTTCACTATATTAATCGATATGCAATGCTTGTTAATGAATGGTTGGGAAATAAGTTCACTTGTTTACCTACCTTGAAATTGTATTATAAACAAGAATGTAATTTCCATTTTGCGAATAATAATCCTGTCATAGGTTTGTATCTAGGTGGAACAAATAAAAGGTTTCGACGTTATCCGGAGGAACAGGCTATTGTACTGTTGAGAATGTTGCGGAATTATAATTTAGTATTCATTGGTGATTCAAATGATGCTGTTGTGCAGTCTTCTTATGTGCGACAAGCTATGATTGATAATGTGTTAGACTTGTCTGGAAAAACTTCTGTGGGGGAATTGGTGACGAGTATTGCGAATATGGATATATTGATAACGATAGATTCGGCAGCCATGCATATTGCGGCAGCAGTAAAAACTGCATTTATTGCGCTCTTGGGATTGTCTACCAGTCCAACGTCCACGATTCTCCCGAGGAGCCAAACGGGTGTATTCTTGAAGATTGAAAACAATCTGATCAATGAAGCTGATTATATAAAGAATATTACTCCGGAAATTATTTATAGGAACGTGGAGTTATTAATGAATAGAAAGAAAGATAGAAATGATACCCAACAAGGAAGATCGTTCTGATAGATGCATTTGTTTTTCGTGATGAGTTGACGTATTGGTGTACCTTGAATTATGATTATATAGGGGCTCCTTGGTTGTGTAAGTGGAAATATCAGCAATTTATGGTGTAAATGAGTGTTATGAATCTAGTAGTGAAATTTCAACAATATTTTTTCCTGCTTGTCGCTTTCTTGTTGGGAAGTTTAGCGCCATTGTACGGGAATGTATTTAATTTTGTCCTGTTGGTTTTTATGATGGTCTTGTTTGGTATAAACAGGAAAGAGATGTTGCAGAATTTGCGATATGCTCGGGGATATATTGGGATTAACGTGGCTTTTTTGATTTATTTCTCTTTACATACACTGGTTGTTCTTTTGAAAGAAGAGCCGATAACTCCTCCTAGTTTTGGGACTTTTGAGGTTTTATTGTTGAATTTTATACTTGTTCCGATATATGTTGTTTCTTTAAAAGAATGGTTGACTCCCCGTTTACTTATATGTTTTCTTTTCTTGTTTTGTACCGGATGTTTGCTATTAAATATGTATGTCATTTTTGATCTTGTCGGGATTAGTTTATTTACAGATACTTCATGTGCGATTAATTTTTTGTATACAAATCGTTTGGGTGGAAATAAGCTGGGTTTTTTAGGGGGTAATTTGTATCTGGAACCCCAAACACTTTATATAGCCTTGACCGCATTAATTTCTTACTTCTTGATTTTTACTTGTAGGTACAAAGGGGTAAAAGTTCTTTTAGGAGTAATGTTTTTATTGCTTACGATTTTTTTGTCGTTTACAGTAACTAAAGCTGGTATTTTAGCTTTTATTTTAGGTTTCGGGATCATGAACTTTTATCTCTTTAAACATAGTTCGTTCCGGGTGCGTTCGGCAATACTTATCGGAATTGTGTTGTTAGTACCTGTATTTGGAATCTTCGTGTTTGATGGTTTAAAGGGAAAATATGAAGAGCGAGCAGAGGAGGTCGTGAGAGAAATTGAAAATGTAAAACGGGGGATATATGAAGGAGGAACGATAGCCCCTCGTATCGGTTTGATCCGAGAAAGTTTTATGCATGTTGATGAATTCTGTGTCTGGGGATTAGGTATATATGCTAAACATAGAGTAAATAACTGGCTTCAGTCTTCGGAAGATGGATTAGGGGCATTTACCAATGTGCATAATTCATTTATACATTATTGGATTCAAGGTGGAATTTTGGGCTTGGCAATGATAGTATTTCTTTTTTACGCTCCTTTTTATCGTATGTTTAGAACCCGGAGAATTTCTTGGTTAATATGTGCTTTACTTGTTGTGATGTTCGTGATGAATAATACATGTATCTTGTTAGCATTAAATAATTCAAGATTAATGATTTTATTTTTGTTAGGTATGTTTTATTTTTATGGTGATGTTTTCTGGCAACTGGAAAGAGGTGATAGTTCAATGTGTCTGTAATAAAATTCATTTACAACATATTTTATATACTTGATGGCAGTATAAGGCAAATCATTTATATTTGTGTTATAAATGAGTGTTATGAATCTAGTCGTGAAATTTCAACAATATTTTTTCCAGCTTGTCGCTTTCTTGTTGGGAAGTTTAGCGCCATTGTACGGGAATGTATTTAATTTTGTCCTGTTGGCCTTTATGATGGTCTTGTTTGGGATAAATGGGAAAGAGATGCTTCAGAATTTGCGAGGTGTCCGGTGGTATATTAGGATTAACGTGGCTTTCTTGATTTATTTCTCTTTACATACACTGGTTGTTCTTTTGAAAGACGAGCCGATTGCGCCTCCCAGTTTCGGGACTTTTGAGGTTTTATTGTTGAATTTTATACTTGTTCCGATGTATGTTTCAACGTTTAAGAATTGGATTACACCAGAATTGTTGAAACGGTTTCTGTTTTTTTTCTGTTTGGGATGTGTGTTACTAAATATATATATATTCTTTTCATTGACGGGAACACAACTATTTTCAGCTCCAGCAGATACATTAAGTTGGATTTATAATATGCGTTTTGGGGTAAATCGGGATGTATTAGGTAGTAAGTTCTGGTTAGAGATACAAGCAATGATCATTGCAATAGCCTCTTTAGCTTCCTATTTGTTAGTGATTAGTGTGAAAGGGTGGAAGATGAAGGTGTTTTGTGGCTTTATGTTTTTGATGCTGGTATTATTTCTTTCTTTCACTGTTACCAAATCGTCTATTTTAGGCTTTCTAACTGGTTTCTTGATTTTGAATGTATGTTTGTTCCGAAAATTTTCTCTTCGTATGCGTTATGGACTTATTGTCGGATTGTTGGTTTGCGTGTGTGGCTTTTCGTTATTGACGGATTTGGCCATGTACGAGAAGAGAATTCAAGAGATTGAAGCAGAGATTCAAAGTGTTCGGAGTGGTGAATATAGGGGGGCAACGATTGTTCCCCGGGTTGCTTTTATTCGGGAGAGTTTTCGCCATCTGGATGAATTCTCGGTATGGGGATTAGGGGTCTGCACGAAACATCGGATTAAAGCATGGTATGAAAGTTCTGATTTGAATATTGCAAACTATAATAATGTGAATAATGCTTTCCTGCAATACTGGATTACAGGGGGAATATTCGGACTGGCATTAGTCCTCTTTTTATTTGTGGCCCCGGTTTATCGTATGATTCGAAGAAAGAAATTTTCTTCCTTGATTTTTGCGATGTTAATTGTATTCTTTACCGTGAGTAATACATGCGTCACCTTATCCTGGGCAAATTCCCGGTTATTCGTGTTACTCTTTCTGGCGATGTTTTGTTTTTATGGAGATCTTTTTGCTCGGATTGAAGATTTTTCGGTGGATAAACCTGTTTTTGATAAGGAGTCGATATAACTTGTCGTTTGTATATCGAACTCTCGTTAAATGATTTATTCATCACCTTAAAATCCCCTTGACCTCGTGATTCTACATTCACAGGTTTAGGAATTTTCAATAAAAAATAGGTTTGAATTAATGTAAAATATTGTTATTAAAATGTTATGATATTGTCATCATATGGTAAGCTACTCCCATTCCTCCTCTATTCCGCTCCTATTATAATAATGAAATATTAAATTAAAATAGTAGTTGTTAGTATAGGGGATAAGTCTATTATAACAATTTAGATATAGGATAATAATTCCATCAGATAGAAATTTCATCAAAATGCTCACTTCACTGGGACAAATTATCACATACTCAAATCACCACCAGCGAGGTTGAGTCTCCGGGATAAAAATGTGAGATCGAAGGGACAAAAGGGAGACTCCCTCCAAACGAGATGGTAACGTGAGTTTAATATCCTAAAATGGGGTGAAGGAAAAACAATTACTTGTGTCGAACTTGTATTATTTAATAAGTTTACCCTTGCGACTAAGTTTAATCGTGAACCCGAAATTATCTTTAAATAGATCTCCTAAATCACCGTAGATACCTGTTTCCACCGCGAACGGTAAATTTTTGAATGGCAATGTTACTTCCAATGCCCCGGAGAATTGATTCTTTTTCATGGGATTCCCGTAAGTACCGTAATTCCTAGAATAGGAAAGCATGAGTTTGTAGGGAGTGGTTTGCCATGCCATACCTTTCATCCCGATGTGGTGAGCTATCACCCGGTTGTTGATGATTCGGGTGATACCTCCGGAAAGGCCGGGTGTCATGAATGGGCTACCGATGACTCTCTCGTATAAGGTCCATCCGCTTCTGTATTCGCCGTTGTTGAAATAGTTATCACATCCACCAAGGACTTTTCGGCCATAAAAATGACTGTTCGGGTCTTGCTTTTCCATTTCTTCCGGAGTTGCGGGACGGTCGTGCCGGGAACCGGATTGATATTTCGTGTAATAGAATTCGTAAATAACGTCCGTAATCCATTGATCCTTTTTCTTGGAACCATAATAGAAACAATAAGTTCCATCTGGGAAAGAGCGAAAATCCGTACCCGAACCATCTTCAAAAGGGATGTCGTGGTAGAAAGATAAAATATAGTTGTCTGCCAAATAATTAATGGCCAAATGTTCTCTTCCCAGGTGATTTCCTAATGCGTTAATCGAATCGCTTACACTGGCCCCGGTTCCTCCTTCTTTGGCACAAATGATCCGGATATAATCCTTGAATGATGAAGGTTGTTTGCCTCTATCGGGAGAGGTTCCTGCCCATTGAGCCCAATGTTCAAGGCCGACAATGATTTCCCAGCGTTGATGAGGTTTTATTTTTAAGAAAGCGGATTTGTTGTGCAAACGGGTGTCTTCCACGTAACGATCGTCAATCATCATGTAGTCTGCCCAGTTAAATTTAATAGATAAAACTCCTTGGGTACAGGGGACTTTCATGTAGTCACTATTCAAATTATATCCCGGGAAAGTTCGGGAGTTTCCGGAACGGATGAAATTTCCGTTCGTAGAGGAAATACCGTTATGTTCTTCCTTGGGATGAATCATTCCGAGGTCTAGGCGAAGATTCCGCCAGCGTGCACTTGCATAAAGTTGGTCTAAAATGACGTTATTGTCGGGACGGGATAAAAATCCTGCAGCTGATATTCCATAAGCGAATTGGATTTTATGGCGATTGGTGAAATCGGAGAAAAGACCTACTTCCAGTAGAGCCCCATTACCATTGGGGATTAAGCCGTGTTTGTTATTTATGGCCCAAAAGGGTAATGTTTTCTGGTTTGCCACGAATCCTGTAAGTGAAGTTTTGTAATCGACACTTCGTTTTTGTCCCTGCGAGTAAAAAAATGGTAGGGAGATTAAAATTAATAATGATATTTTTTTCATTCCGCTGTTTTACGCACGTCATTATTTTTGCTAGGGCAAAAGTAACTTTTCTATGATAGAAATATCTTCTTTATAGGTTAATTTAATATTAAATGGTAAACCTTTGGTTATTTTAATGGGTATCTCCGGCATGTATCGTTTGACAACTCCGCAATCATCCGTGCTGAAGAACTCGGGATCTGTCAAAGCCTTGTTATAGGCTTCCGTTAGGATATCGGAATGGAAGCCTTGAGGGGTCTGAACTTGGAAGAGAGTAGAACGGTCGGGAATGCTGTTCACGAATTGGCGAGAAGTATCGCTTTGCAATATCGTGTCGGTTGAAGGGATTGCCGTGGTACAGGCTTCATGGCTTTCAAGTGCTTCAATAACGTCATCTATGATTTGCGACGTGACTAGCAGGCGAACGGCGTCGTGGATGATCAAATTACATTTCTCTTCCTTGTACACGTTTAAAGCGGCAAGGGTGGAGTGATATCGTTCTTTGCCTCCCGGAACAATGTGCTTTACTTTTTGGAATCCTTCAAGGCGAACAATTTCTGCCGTTTCCCCGATGTAATCTTTGTGTACGACAATGATGATTTCATCAATATGTTCATGTTTTTCGAATGTATGAAGCGTGTGTGCCAATACGGTTTTTCCGGCAATTACGATGAATTGTTTGGGTAATTCGCTTCCTAACCGTCGTCCGGAACCTCCGGCTAGGATTACTCCGATATTTTTCATTTCCTTGCTTCTGTTTTTAATCTTTTATTTTTGGGGAATCTCGGATGTTAACACGAATTCCAATTCTCCGCCATTCATGATTTCGTCATGAGTAATCCAGGTACGATCGAGTTTCTCTCCATTTAGTAACACTTCCTTCACGTAGATATATTGGTTATTCTCCCGGTTTGCCTTGATAACAAATTTGCGGTCTTGTCCCAGTTTGATGGTTACTTTCTTGAACATGGGTGTTCCCAGTTGATATTTCCCATCGCTCGGGTTCACGGGATAGAAGCCCATGGCTGAAAAGATATACCATGCAGACATCTGTCCGCAATCTTCATTGCCGCAAATTCCGTCGGGACGATCCGTGTAGAGTTCCCGTCTGATTCTGTCCACGTAATACTGTGTTTTGTAGGGGGTATCCGTATAATTATATAGGTAAGCCACGTGGTGAGAGGGTTCGTTTCCTTGGGCGTATTGTCCAATCAACCCACTAATGTCGGGGGAAACATTATCCCCCTCGATGATTGAGGGAAGGGTGAACAGGCTATCCAATTTATTGGCGAAAGCGACTTTTCCCCCGTGTAACGCAATAAGCCCCTCCACGTCATGTGGTACGAACCACGAATATTGCCATGCGTTTCCTTCGGTGTAATCATCATCCCTGTGGGCCGAGGCAAACGGGGAGAAAGGTGTTTTCCAGTTCCCGTCGGAAAGTTTGGCTCGCATGAATCCGGTAGTGGAATCGAAAATGTTTTTATAGTTCTTAGAAGCTTCCATGAAATACAGGTAGTCGTCCTCTTTATTCAGTGCTTTCGCCATTTGTGCCATACACCAGTCATCGTAAGCATATTCGAGGGTTTTGGAAACAGATTCTTTTTCGAGGTCACAAGGAATATAATTGTAGGTTCTGAAGAGTCCCAGCCCATTCTCTTGTGATAATGACGTTTCTTTCATGGCTTCATAGGCTTTTTCAACATCGAAATCCCGAATGCCTTTCAAGTAAGCTTCCGTGATGATGGGAATGGCGTGATTTCCGATCATGCAGTGACTTTCGTTACCCATGAGTTCCCAGTTCGGGAGTAAATCGTGTGCCTCGTAATGACGGATAAATGATTTTATCATGTCATTTACCCTGGTCTTCTGGGTAATCGTGAACAGGGGGTGGGCGGCACGGAAGGTGTCCCACAATGAAAATACGGTGTATTGATTTGCTTTACCCACGCTGTGAATCTCCCCGTCCGGTCCTTTGTAGTTCCCATGTGCGTCGGAAAAGAGATAGGGAGCCAAGTAGGCATGGTATAATGCCGTGTAAAAAACTCTCATTTCTTCTTTGTTGGCACCTTCTGCTTTAATCCTGGATAGAATGCGTTTCCATTGTTGTTTTGCTTCGCGTTTTACTTTATCGAAACTCCAATGGGACAGTTCTTTATCTAGATTTGCAGCGGCTCCTTCACAGTTTGCGGACGAAAGGCTTACTTTTACAAGTACCTTATTGGTCGTTGTTCCAAAGTCAATGAACGCATACCCTTGATTGGCAATAAGTTTCTGCCCGTTCTTTAATAATTTCAGGGTGTCATTTCCTGCCCAGATGTCGACATCTTGGGAGAATTCCATGAAGAAGTAAACGTTATGTTCCTTTGCCCATCCGGTTGATTTCCGGTACCCTTGTATGGTTCGGTTATTGATTTTCTTGATCGAGGTCATTACGGTTCGGTCCCAGTTGCGTGCGGTTGTCAAGTCAAGAGTCAGCCCGTGCACTGAATGCACCGGATATTGATAGGCGTGCATCCCGCAACGTGAGGTTACCGTTAACTCTGTTTTAATCCCGTTGTCAAAGGTCACGCTATAATATCCCGGTTCTGCCGTTTCATTGGCATGAGAGAATTTGGCATACCCTTTCATGATGAAATCGATTGCTTTTTCTCCTGGTTGCGGACGGGTCGTAACAGGTAGCAAGCGGATGTCTTGTAAGTCCCCGATTCCCGTTCCGCTTAGATGCGAGTGGGAAAATGAGGATATAATACTGTCGCTATGATGATAACCAGAACACCATTCCCAGCCACTTCTTGGATTATCCGGACTAAGTTGAATTCCGCCAAATGGGACGGTAGCCCCAGGAAAGCAATGTCCTTGACCGGCAGTACCGATGAATGGATCAACAAAATCCGTTACTCGAGTTTCTTTTTCTCTCTGGCAAGATGTCAAAAGACCGATAAAATAAAGCAGGAGTAGAAGGAGTCGTGTTCTCATGGTTATTAATATCTAATTGTTTAATTCAGTCCATACAAGCGCTGATGCTCCATAAATGGCGGCATTCGTGGGAAGAGACGAGCGAAGTATTTTAATTTTTTGTTTAAATATATACAGCATGTTAGCTTCCATTTGTTCCTGCGTGGTTTTAAAAAGCCATTCTCCGGCATTTGCTACCCCTCCTTGAAGGAATATCGCTTCCGGGCTGATAATAGCTACCAAGTTAGCCAGGGCTTTTCCCAACTGCTCGCCCGTGATTCGGAAGGCTTCCAAGGCGATTGGGTCACCTTTTTGTGCTGCGTCATATACTTTTTTAGCCGAGATTTCCGTGTAAGGAATATCCCTTAATGTGCTGGGAGTATTTTCCAGGGCGAGTAATTCGCAGGCAGTACGTTTTATTCCGGTGGCAGAAGCATAAGTTTCCAGGCATCCCCGGCGTCCGCAATTACAGTATCTATCCCCACCACAAACCAGCGTGTGCCCAACTTCACCTGCAAGACCGTCATGCCCGTATACTAATTTCCCGTTCACCACGATGCCGCTTCCCAAGCCTGTTCCCAACGTGATCACGACGAAGTCTTTCATTCCTTTTGCCCCGCCGTATACCATTTCTCCGATAGCGGCTGCTTTTGCGTCATTCGTGATAAAAGCAGGAACGTTAAATTGTTTTGTCAGAAGTTCTACCATTGGGATAGTCCCTTTCCAAGATAAGTTTGCCGCGTTTTCGATGGTCCCGTTGAAGTAATTCCCGTTGGGAGCGCCGACCCCGATTCCGACAAGTTGCACGTCTAAGTTGTCCAGTTCTTTCTTCACTGTTTTGTACAGATCTTGGACAAAATCTTGTGGTGTGTTATATGCAGTTGTGGGTAAAGAGCCATTTGCCAGACAGTTACCGCTTTTATCAATGATGCCGAATGCGATATTGGTTCCTCCAATATCAATACCTAGTGAGACAGTTGTTTGCATAATAATATATAAATTTGACAACAAAAATAATTGCAACCTAATGCGTGGTTAAAAGTAATAAAAAAAAATAAGAGACCGATGGGGCGATCTCTTATTTAATTACTAACTACTAACCTAAACATACAAACTTATGAAAAAAAACTGTGTCTTCTATCTGTTTTCTACATTGCAAAGATAGGGGGTATTCCCATATTCGATAGTTAATAGATCGTTAATCTTTTCTGTAAGGAGATTTAAATCCTGATGAAGATGTGGGACGAGATAAAACTTCGGGAATCAAAGTTTCAAGTAAAAATCTCTGGTTAAGTTTGCGTAACTCTCGTGAAGTGTATGTCTCTCTATTTCAAGAAATATTGAATCTTCTACGAGGTGTTTTTTAACTTTCGAGAGTTCAATGAGTTGACGTTTGGGTGCCTTGTCGGGTGTGGGGTAAACTGTTGATAATTTGTTAACAAACCATTTTTTGCCTTGGGTTAATTCTATAAAGTGTTTGGCTTCGTTAACAGGTAGTATGACACAAAGTTTACCTCCCGGTAATAATAAATTGTCGCTAACTTGGAGGATGTCCTCGTGTGATAATGTTTCGCAATGCCGGGCTAGGGTGCGGTTAAGTTCCGGATTTTTAGTTGAATTAATGAAAAAAGGCGGGTTACAAATAATGATGTCGTATTTGTACGTGGGGGTAAATGCTTGCACTTCGCCTTGAAAAAGATGGATGCGTTCTCGCCAGGGGGAATTATTGGCATTCTCCCGAGCCTGTTCAAAAGCCGCCGGATCAATTTCAATAGCATCAATGATTAATTCGAGATTGCGTTGTGCTGCCATGATGGCCATAAGCCCCGTGCCTGTACCAATATCAAGCAAACGTCGTGCATGGGTTAAATCTGCCCAAGATCCAAGAAGAACACCATCCGTGCCGACTTTCATGGCACATTTTTCTTGTCGAATGGTGAATTGTTTGAATTGGAAGTAGTCGTTTGCCATGCTGGATAATAGGTTTGTAAAGTTTGAAAGTTTATAAACCTTATAAACTTTCAAACTTTATAAACTTACTCTTCTTTCTTTTCTTCTTCCGGCTCGTCGAAGTTCAGAAGGTTTTTGTCTAATAATAAATTATACCATTGGATCATTTTTCGCATGTCTGAAACATAAACGCGATCCGCATCATATTCCGGGATGACAGATTCGATATAGTTCGTGATCGCTGCGGATGATTCTTTGTGATTGATGGCCGGTTTGCCCTCTTCTTTTTCATACATACGTTTGAACACTGTTTTCAGAGGCATATCTTCATCTTCCGTGTAAATTGAAATATCTTCGAGGGCGATAATTTTAGCATTAGAATATGCAGGAAAGCGTTTCCCGTCAAGTAATGATTCTACAATCAAGGCATTTGCGGTGTTATTGATTAATTTGAATAACCCGGGTTTTCCTGATATGGATAAAATTTCTTTCAACATATTGCTTTCTTTTTGTGTTTTGTTATTGGTGGGCAAAAGTACGAATCAATGTTTAAAAGTAAAAGCAATGAAATATTTATTTTTTTTTATTTCAATCCTTCTTGTCCGGCTAATTGATTCCCCGTTGTTTTTTGATTTTCTCGTAAGCCTCGTTGATAGCCATGAATTTCTTCTCGGCAGCCTTGCGAATATCTTCTCCCATGTACCCTACTTTGTCCGGGTGGTTTTCGATGGCCATTTTCCGATAGGCTTTTTTTACTTCTTCGTCGGTAGCGGTGGAGCTAATGCCTAAAATGCTGTAAGCAGAGTTCAAATCGTCATAGTACATGGCTTTGATTGACTGGTACGTGGTAGAATCGATTCCCAATAAATTGGCTATTTTGTCCAACAAAGAAATCTCGTATTTACATACCATCCCGTCTGCCTTGGCTAGTCCGAATAGGAAATATAATAGTTGAGTGCGGGAATAGACGTTCATGTTCATGCGGATTTGGGTACAAACTTGTTCCACCTCAATGTCTTTGTTTAATAGATTCTTGATGATTGTCAAGGCCTCACGTTCTCCTTCCAGACCGAAATTGTCCCGGAAGAACTTTTTCACGTACTCCAATTCATTCCGGGTTACTTTTCCATCGGCTTTCATCAAGGCTGTTGCCAGAACAACAAGACTTAGCAGGAAATCTCCTCTTCCCGTGGGACGAGTACCCGGATCATTCCCCGGGCCGGATGTTACAACTGTTGCGGTGTCGAACGTGGAACCGATGAAATAACCGAACAAGGCGCCAATGGGACCTCCCATGACAAAACCTAAACCTGCTCCTATCCATTTACCGTATTTTGCCATATTATATTTGTTTTGAATGAATGTTGTTTAATTGATGAATGATGGAAAGGATTTGTTTTATCACTTTGTCATCATTGTTGTTATAAATTACGAAATCCGATTTTGTTTGTTTTATTTCATCCGACATTTGATTGTTAACGCGTTCAATCACTTTTTCCCGTGTAGTAGAATCTCTTGAGATCACTCGTTCCACGCGGGTTTCCAAGTCTGTTGTGATAAGAATGATGTAATCGAAGAGGTTTTCGAGTTTTGCTTCAAATAGAATAGCCGATTCGAAGAATAGAAGCGGGCGTCGTTGTGCCGAACACCACTCCATGAAATCTCGTGTTACGGCAGGATGAACAATGCCATTTACTTGCTTGATAGCTTCTTTGTCATTAAATATGATACCTGCTAGCCGTTTTTTATTCAGGTTCCCGTCGGGCTGGTAAATATCTTTACCGAACAGTTCGATTAAATGTTTTTTGATTTCTTCATCCCGGTTGATTAGCTCGGATGCTTTGAAATCGCTAATATACACGGGGTATCCTAATGTTGCGATAATTTTAGCTATCGTGGATTTTCCGCTTCCGATGCCTCCTGTCAAACCAATCTTTAGCATGGGATTATTTTTTCTTTTCGATAAGATACTCAACTGTTTCCGGGGTGAATACCAGGTCTTTTATGTGACGAGGGGATCGCTCGATTTCGATTTTCAAGGATGCCGGGTTGTTCTTGATTTGGTTATAATCCACGTAGAAAGAGAAACTGGTATCAGATACTACTTCATAGCGACTTAATCCCACGTCAAATGTCACGTCTATCGAGTGAGGAAACAGACGGATCAAGAGTGAGTCCGGTAGATTTTTAACAACGAGGGGGACTGTTTTTTTCGATTCCGTGAATCGCTCCACTTCAATTTTGACTTTCGCATCGTTCTCGTTGATTTGAGTCCCGTAAATTTCTTCAAACGAGACGGTTTTGGTTACCTCTTTAGAGAGGTTTTTTAAGGAAATGGGTTCCGTGTACACCGCTTTTAGCGTGTCAAGAATAGAGGCTGGTCCACTGATGTCCACGTGATTGGGAGTAACAGAAATATCGTTTTTCAGCATGTACTGTCGTTTCAACGTGTACTCGACCCGGGGAATAACCGGAACTCTTTTACTTTCGAACCGGGAGAACTTAAACGTGATGCTTTCCGGTTTAATAGATATCAGCTGTATGTCCGTGTTCAACTGGGTGCTGATGCGGTCTTTTATCTCAGACGTGTTTATCGTGTATTCCAGCAGGTCTTTTTTATCTAGCAACGAACTTACATTGAGTACGATCGGTAAAAAAGAGGTGCTGATGCTGTAACGCAATAGGGCGAAACCGTGAGCCTTTATCGCTAGGGTCATTTCTTTGGGCGGCTCGGAAACGAGCAGTTTTCCCTTGGGAAGTTCCGTGTATTTTATCGGGTAAGTAATTTCCGTGGTGTACTCTTTGTTCAGTGCGTTTAAAAACCACAAGACGGTTGCGATGGTAACGCAGATTCCGTACGTGACCACGTTACGTTTGATGTGCAGTTCATGGGATGCACCCAAATAACCGAGTATTTTACCGATAAAACCACGCATATGCTGGAAGGGTTACAAGTTTCAGGTTACAAGTTGCGAGTTACGAAAGATAAAACTTGTAACTGGCGAACTTGTAACCTGTAACTAAAATTATTTGCTAGCTGGAACGTCCGTCATGTCTTTCACGATGGCTTCCTTGCTTACTTTTAATCTGGCTTGACTTTCTACTTCAATGATAACGGTAAAGTCGTTGATCTCGACAATTTTCCCGAAGATACCCCCGGTTGTCATGACTTTGTCGCCTTTCTTCAATTCATCCCGGTATTTTTTCAATTCTTTTTGTCTTTTCATCTGGGGTCTGATCATGAAGAACCAGAATACAACGACAATAAGAATAAGGGGTAAGAATTGCATGAAAGCGTTACCTTGTGTAGCAGTTTGTTGTAATGTTAACATGAAAATTGTGTTCATAAATTTACTTTTTTATTTATTCTTGATATTTGCGATTATTTTTAGTTCAATCACTTTTTCCGGAACGTTTGCAAAGATATTAATTACTTTGTATTGTTTACCATATCTGCCCGAAGAGTTAAATTCAACCTCGATTTTTCCTTCTCCTCCCGGCGGGATCGGTTTTTTGTCATACTTGGGGGTCGTGCAGCCACAACTGGCCTCCACGTTTAGAATAACAAGACTTTTGGTCCCCGTGTTTTTGAAACGGAACGTGTGCGTGACGATTTCTCCTTCTTGCAGGTCGCCAAAGTTGAATGATTTTTGCGGGAATTCAATTTTGGCAATCGTGTTAGAATCATTCACGCTGGTGGGGGGGAGTACTTCCTGTTCGTTTTGTTTTTTACTTTTGCTGTCACATGAACAAGCGAGCATCATCCCTAAAAAGATGTAAAATAGTCCCTTCAGCATATGCAATATAATTTGACAACGAAAATACGACATAATATTTAAAAAATAAGATGCCTCATGGAATAATTTTTATCCTTGATGTATTGCATGGTTTCAATGCCTATATCGAGATGTTGCCGGACGAAATTTTGCGTGACGATTTTGTCTGATTCAGATGTTTTTATGCCGTCGGAAATCATGGGCCTGTCTGATATTAAGAGTAAGGCTCCAGTCGGTATACGGTTGGCGAACCCGACGGTGAAAATCGTGGCGGTTTCCATGTCCACGGCCAGCGCTCGTGTTTTTATCAAGTATTCTTTGAAATTCTCGTCGAATTCCCATACTCGTCTGTTGGTGGTGTATACCACTCCCGTGTAATATTGCCTGTCATGATTCGTAATTATTTTTGAACAGGCTTTCTGAACGCTGAAAGAGGGCAAGGAAGGGACTTCTTTCGGCATGTAGTCGTTGGATGTACCCTCTCCTTTGATGGCGGCAATGGGAAGGATGTAGTCCCCCTCGTGGTGTTTGGCTTTCAGTCCCCCGCATTTCCCGATGAACAACACGGCTTCCGGTTCTATGGCAGAAAGTAAGTCCAGAATGGTGGCGGCGTTAGCACTACCCATTCCGAAATTAATCATGGTGATCCCGTCGTGCGAAACGTTGGGCATATTTTTATTCTCCCCGATGATGGGTGCATTGTATTTTTCCGCGAACAAGTCCAGGTAGTAATCAAAGTTGGTCAGGATGATGTGTTTTGAAAAATCTTCCAAGGCCCGTCCGGTGTACCGGGGCAGCCAATCTTCCACGATATCTTTTTTTGTTTTCATGTTCATAATATGTCGGTTGGAAAATTTGAGAATGGAGTATCTCATTTCCTTTTTTTCGTTATTTATCATTACTTTTGCAGCCTTAAAAGTAAGATATTATTGCCGAATGACAAAAAAAATAGCGATCGAAAATTCTCGTGACATGGTAGAGAAGCTAAAAGAAATTAGGATTGAGGATTATATATATGATCTGCCCGACGAGCGGATTGCCAAGTTCCCCTTGGAAAACCGGGAGGCGTCGAAGTTGTTGATTTATGACGAGGGCAGGATTGACGAGAGGCATTTTTACGAGGTACCGGAAATCCTTGATGCCGGGAAGATGTTGGTGTTTAACAACACGAAAGTGATTTATGCCCGGATTCTTTTTCAAAAAGTCACGGGAGCCATGATTGAGGTTTTCTGCTTGGAACCTTACCGGCCCTCTGACTACGTGCAGAGCTTTGCCGCTTACGGGAAGTGCGAGTGGAAATGTATGGTCGGAAATTTGAAGAAATGGAAAGAGGGAACGATTTATTGTCATTATCAGTTTGAGGGGAAAGAATATCAGTTGGCTGCGACACTGAAATTTCGCGAAGAGAATGATGTTATCGTGGAATTTACCTGGGATGCTTCGGCCAGTTTTAGTGAAGTGTTGGAATGTTGCGGGCGCATCCCGATCCCGCCTTATTTGAATCGAGAGTCGGAAGAGAAAGACAAAATTCGTTATCAAACGGTGTATTCCAAGAATGAGGGATCGGTGGCAGCACCGACAGCCGGGTTGCATTTCAGTATCCCCGTGTTGAAAGCCTTACGGGAAAAAGGGATAACGATCGAGGAGCTGACCTTGCATGTAGGGGCAGGGACATTCCGTCCCGTGAAAAGCGAGACTATCGGGGGGCACGATATGCACACGGAACATATTTCCGTTCGGCGGGAAGTCGTGGAGCATCTATGTACTCACCCGGAAAATATTATTGCCGTGGGAACAACATCCGTCCGTACCTTGGAAAGTCTGTATTGGATGGGTGTGAAACGAATTTTGGGAGATGAGGATTTCAGTTCTCTGGGACAGTGGGAGGCTTACGACTTGCCTTCCGGTTACTCGTTGAAAGAATCTATGACAGCCTTGTTGGGGTGGTTCGATGAACAGGATGCCGAATTGTTGAAGGCGAAGACCACGATCATTATTGTTCCCGGCTATTCGTACCGGGTGATCACGGCGATGTTTACCAATTTCCATCAGCCGCAGAGCACGTTATTATTATTGGTAGCGGCAGCTATTGGGGAAGATTGGCACAAAGTGTATGATTATGCCTTGACTCACGATTTTCGTTTTTTGAGTTATGGTGATAGTAGTTTGTTGAAAGTAAGAAAAGATAAAAAGTGAGCGTGTGAAAAGTTTGAACTTACCTCCTTTCGAGTACAAGGTGAAAAAGCAGAACGGGCAGATCTGGATTTTCGATATTATCCGGAAAAGATATGTCGTGTTGACTCCGGAAGAGTGGGTAAGGCAGCATTTTATTCATTTCTTGATCGAGAGTAAAGGTTATCCCGCCCGGTTGATTGCTGTCGAGAAAGAGATTCAAGTATGCGGTATGAAAAGGCGTTTCGATCTGGTATGTTATGATAGGCAGGCGGTCCCTTACCTTATCGTGGAGTGTAAGGCTCCTTCCGTGGCGTTATCGCAAGCTGTCTTCGATCAGGCATTCCAGTATAATTTGTCCATTGCAGCTCGTTTTATCGCAATAACGAACGGGTGCTTGCATTTTTGCGGGGAGATCTCCGGGGGTGGAAAATTTCAAATGTTAGCTGAAATTCCGAATTTTTGCGGGTAAACAGGATTTTTGTTTAAAAGAATTGAACATGTCCCCGACATCGCCTAAGCGATGCCGATGGGAATGTAACATGTTCTTTCACATACAATTTGCAACCATAGAGGCGGACTCTGAATTTTTTTAGGCTACATTGATCCTTCTATATCATTAAACCAACGTTTAATGCCATTCAAATATAAACAAATTTCGTCAAATTCTCATAATTCATTTCTTTTTTTCGAATCTGATAATCAACAATTCACAGGTGATTAAAAAGTTATTATATTTGTTCAGCATGGATAAAATGAATTTTTATTAAACGTTCGTTTAATAATTCTTTTAGAAAGGAATATTTGATCCCGATGCTTATCTTAAAATTGTCTTTTTGAAAGTGTATTAATATTGGGGGATACAAATCTCAAGGTGTCCAAGAGGGAAAACTGTTTAGTTATTATACCTCTCCATCTGCTTGAATAATAGCATGATGGAGAGAATATGCTTTACGATTATAGTTTCGTGTCTTCCTTGAAATAGTTATCTAACAAGCGGAATGCTGCGGCGAAAGAACTTTCTTCGTTATGTTGCACTTTTTCTTCTGCTTCTCTTATTTGTTCTTTTTGGCTTTGATAGAAACGATTCCTCAGTTGTTCGTTGATGGTTTCGTACATCCAGTACTTAGCTTGTTCGCTACGACGGATGTCGAAATATTTACTTTGTTGGGTTTCGCTACAATAATGTAGTATGTTTTCCCATATTTCTTTTATTCCAGTTTTCTCGTAGGCAGAACAGGTCATCACTTTGGGTTCTACGCCAGATTCGTGAGGTGGAAACAGATGAAGGGCATTTTGTAACTGAACTTTGGCGAGTTCCGCACGGGTGATGTTGTTCCCATCTGCTTTATTGATGATGATACTGTCGGCCATCTCCATGATCCCTCGCTTAATTCCTTGTAATTCGTCTCCAGCCCCGGCAATCTGTACTAGCAAGAAGAAGTCGACCATGGAATGTACGGCGGTCTCACTTTGTCCGACTCCTACGGTTTCGATTAGGATAATATCAAATCCGGCGGCTTCGCATAATAACATGGCTTCCCTTGTTTTGCGAGCGACACCACCTAAAGAGCCTGCCGATGGGGAAGGACGAATGTATGCATGTGGGTCACATGATAATTCTTCCATACGGGTTTTGTCTCCCAGGATACTTCCTTTTGAACGTTCACTACTGGGATCAATGGCCAATACAGCGATCTTGTGTCCCTCGCTTGTAAGGAATTTACCGAAAGCTTCGATGAAGGTGCTTTTCCCGGCTCCAGGAACCCCCGTAATCCCGATACGAACGGATTTACCCGTGTTGGGCAGACAACGATTAATGACCTCCTGTGCCATGGCCTGATGATCAATGCGGGCACTTTCCACAAGAGTGATTGCTTGACTTAAGATATTGATATCTCCCCGGAAGATCCCGGTCACGTATTCATCTGCGGTCAGTGTTTTCTTCTTTAAATGCTTTAGTCTTTCTGCAATAGCTGGATTCACCGGATCCGGTTGTTCGATGCCTTTATTGACGGCTAAGCCTTCGTAACAGGCATCATTTTCAGGATGTTCTATATTTTGTTGCATGGCGTTTTTGTATTTTGTTTGATACAAAGATAGGGTTAATGTGGGGAAGTTACAAGTGATGAGGTGTATCTTCTTTGGGTGACAATTCATCTGATAAAAGACAAGTTTTTATGGGCTATATTAAAAATGAGATTTGAATAGTATGGAAGGTTGTTTTTTGTGTTATAAAGATGAAAATATAAATATTAATATTAATGAATAAAGCAGAATGGAATGAAACTTAAAATTTATGCTTATGAATGGAATGCTGATTCTATTGATTGCTCATTATGAGGGAAAATTACTTTGTCGTAATTTTATTTTTTTATTGTTGTGCGGATTTATGTTGTTGGGAATTACAGTGTTTCATGTCTTTCTCCAGAGTGATTGGCGGGTATTTGAGTACACTGTGAATTTGCCTTCCGGGATGCCATATGCGAATGCTTATCTTTGGGGGATCATGCAGTCGTTTCTTGTGATTTTTGTTGTGGGAGATTTTGTTTATCGGGATAACATTGAAAAGACAAATGATGTGTTTCTGGCACGGGATTTCAGTAATTTGGAATATTTGACAGGAAAGCTTGTTGGGATGGTGGTCGTATTTTTGGTATTGAATGTTATTTCCATGTTTATTTGTATGCTCGTTCATTTATTTGCGAGTAGCTTTAGATTTAATGTCGGACTTTACCTTTTCTATTTGTTGACAGTTTCTTTGCCAGCCTTGTTATTCATGTCCGGTTTGGTTTTCATGATAAAAATATGGATAAAATTCCGTTTTTTTGCTTTAACGGGACTGGTGATGTTCTTGTTTCTTTCCCTTTTTGTCTTTTCAACAAAAACCTTGGGAATATTTGATTTCATGGCATCCAGGGTCCCTCATATATTTTCTTCGATGGTGGGACATCCGGCTATGGGGAGTTATTTGTTGCACCGGTTGGTGTTCGTGTTGGTTGGGGTAGGATGTTTCGTGATTTCTGTGTATGGATTCAAACGTCTTCCTAATAATACAGGACGGTCGAGAAGGTTGGGTGTAGTTGGGGTGGTGTTCGTGCTGTTGGGATTCCTGACTGGTTGGTTATATTGGTTACCACATCAAGTGGCGCGAGAGACAAGGAACGATTGGGTCACTATCCAGAAAAAGTACGATGTATATCCTAAAGTAAAGATTGAGCAGCATGAAATCAGGTATGATATTCGTGGTGAAAAGATATTAGCTCGTGGCGTGATTTCTGTCCGAAATAGTAATTCATTCCGGGTGGATTCTGTGATTTTTTATTTGAATCCTTCTTTGGAAGTGACAGGAGTCACAGCCGGAAGCCATAATGTGAATTTCACGAGGAATCAGCAGATTGTGGTGATTGAAAAATCGCTACACCCGAATGAACGGTGTGAGCTGGACCTTTCTTATTCGGGAGCGATTGATCCGCGGATTTGTTATTTGGATATATCTCTGGAGCGATACGATGAGCAGGAACAGGATGAGCTTTTCGCTTGTTACGGGAAAAGATTTGTTTTCACGGGAAAAGATTTCACGTTATTAACCCCGGAAGCTTTATGGTATCCTGTGAGTAAACCCGTGACCGAGTTAATGAATCCTTACGTGAACACTTCTGAATACACGGATTACACGCTTACGGTTGTACCCGCTCAAGGTAATACGGTTGTATCGCAAGGTAAGTTGACGGTCTCGGGAGATACAAGCTATTTCGCTAATAACCGTAAGTTACAGGGAATTACCTTGATTTCCGGTCAGTTTTATCGAGACTCGTTTCGACTTGCGGGCAATCCTTTGCTTTTCGAGTTTTACGGAACGAAAAAATCGATGTTGGGGAGTGCTTGGGGGGACTATCCACAAGCTCTGGAATCGAGTTTAAAGCGTACATTTACCGCGCTTCAGTGGATGAGTCCCGAGAGAAAATACCCATTTGATAAGTTGGCTTTCGTGGAAGTGCCTGTTTCTTTTTATGCCTTCGAGCGTTCTTGGAAAGAGAAGAATGATTACGTTCACCCGGAAATGCAGTTTTACAGGGAATGGAGGGGTGTTGTCCCTTCTGAATTTCGACGAAGGATGAAAAAAATAAAAACCAAAGAAGAAAGGTCTGCGGAATGGTTTCAGAAATATATCTTAGGCGAAGAATACGCACGTAGGGTGCAAAAACATGATGTCCCGGAATTGTCTGTTAAAGAAGTATTATTTAATCGTAAACAGGAACGGAATCGGAGGTGGAGTGAAAATTTATTTGGTGCTTGGCCGAAGAATAAATATAGTATAGGACCGCTTTTGATGGCGTACGGCACGTTGATCGTGTCCGATGAAATCCCCGTTATCCACCGGATGATGACGATCGTGCAAAGGCAGGCAGAGATGAGGGAAATGGCCTTGCCGGATAAATTATCTTATCATTGGGAAGGTGTGAAGTTTCTTATGCATCATAGTTTATGGGATGCTTTACATGCGGATAGCGCTGGTTCTTGCATGGAGAGTGTTATTTACTTGAAAGCATTGCAACTTCAACGTTATATTTTGACTCAAGTGGCGTGGGCGGATTTTTCGGTTTTCATGGATGACTTTTGGAAAGAACATCCTTTTCAAGAAGTGAGTTTGGATTATTTTCTGGATGCATTTCAGGCAAAGTTTGATTGGGATTTAAGGGAATATATCCCTCAATGGTTGCATGAACGTGGCGTGCCGAAGTTACTTGTACGAAATTTTCATACGCGAAGAATTCAGACGGAGGATTCAGAGAAACGATTTGTACATTTTAAAGTATGGAACCCCACGGGAGTGGATGCGATTGTTTCTTTAGAGGCGTGGGAGAGCACGAGGAAGAAAATAATAGATCAACATTACTTGATTGAAGCAGGCTGTGCCAGGGAAGTGAATTATTATCTGATGCAACCAAGTTCTGATTTCCTGAGAGTACGGTTAAATACTAATTTGTCTCAGAATTTACCGGGTGAATACGAAAATGCAATGGAATCCTGTAATTTGTCAAGGTTGGATGCAGGTCGTTTTGATTGTGACACGTCGTTATTCTATCCTTCTGAAAATGAAATCATCGTGGATGATGAGGACGAAGGATTCAAGGTTATAAAAAGAAAAAGTTTCTTTTTTACCCGTAAGCGGGAAGGCTATCAAAGACACATTTTTAGTCCAACCTCGTGGAGCCCTGTTTTTGATGATAATATAAATAGTTATGGCGAATTTGTCCGGGGGTTCCATTGTAAAGGTGCCGGGGGAAAGCAGGCGGACGTGGAGTGGAATGCTCGAATTCCTAGGAATGGAACGTATGAAATGTATATTTATGTGGGAATGTTTTTGAATGATTGGGTGCAGCCGCTTCATCGTTATACTTTTTGTCATGATGGTTTAGAAGAGAGTATTACATTGTATATTAATGGTTTGAGTGCAGGGGTGAAAAGTGTTATTCGTTATGCAGGTAAAGAGCCTATTGAATTGTGGACGACTCCTTTCATCTCTCGCGGAGGATGGGTGGCGGCCGGAACATTTCAATTAGCGGAGGGGAACGTGAAGTTAGTGCTGCATGATGATGGACTGAAAAATAATGAGGTCTTGATGGCTGATGTGGTGAAATGGGTGCGGGTTGAATAAAAATAAAAAAACCACTTGTGAAAACAAGTGGTTTTTTTATAAACTATGCTGTTTTTATTTTTTCGCGTGCATGATAGCAGCCTGCGCGGCAGCCAAACGTGCGATGGGTACACGGAACGGTGAACATGAAACGTAGTCCATGCCCACTTTGTCACAGAAGATCACGGAAGAGGGTTCTCCACCATGTTCTCCACAGATTCCGAGTTTCAACTTGCTGTTGGTTGAACGTCCTTTTTGGGCTCCCATTTGAACTAATTGTCCCACGCCTTCTTGATCCAATACGGCGAACGGATCGGTTTTCAAGATACCTTTCTTGATATATTCCGGTAAGAATTTACCAGCGTCATCGCGAGAATATCCGAAAGTCATCTGGGTTAAGTCGTTCGTACCGAAAGAGAAGAATTCTGCAACTTCTGCAATCTGGTCAGCGGTTAATGCGGCACGGGGAATTTCGATCATGGTTCCTACCATGTAATCTACTTTCACGCCCTTTTCTGCAAATACTACGTCAGCAGTGCAACGGATGATGTTTGCTTGTTGTCTTAATTCTTTCACGGTACCCACTAACGGAACCATGATTTCCGGTTTCGGGTTAAGGCCTTTCAGTTTCAAGTTACAAGCGGCTTCAATGATTGCACGAGCCTGCATTTCGGTGATTTCCGGATAAGTAATACCTAAACGGCAACCACGGTGCCCTAACATCGGGTTGAATTCGTGTAATGCGTCCACTTTTTCTTTGACAACTTCTACTGAAATACCCATTTTTTCAGCCATATATTTTTGAGATTCCGGCTCGTTCGGGGTAAATTCATGCAATGGCGGGTCTAATAAACGGATGGTAACTCCAAGTCCGTCCATAGCTTCAAGGATTCCCTCGAAGTCACTTCTTTGCATCGGAAGAATTTTTGATAAAGCGATACGACGTTGTTCAACAGTATCAGATAGGATCATTTCACGCATAGCGTCAATACGGTCTCCTTCGAAGAACATATGCTCCGTACGACAAAGGCCAACACCCTTGGCACCGAAATCACGTGCTACTTTTGCATCGCGAGGCGTGTCTGCATTCGTTCTCACGTACATACGAGTGTGTTTTTCGGCCAAATCCATGATGGTTTTGAAGTCATGATCCAGTGACGCCTCGGTAGTGGCTACTTTACCCAAGTAAACTTCTCCGGTAGAACCATTCAAAGAAATCCAGTCGCCTTCATTGATGGTAACGCCTTTCACGGTAAAGGTACGTTTGTGGTAATCAACAACGATTTCTCCGGCTCCGGAAACACAGCATTTACCCATACCGCGGGCAACAACAGCTGCGTGAGAGGTCATACCCCCGCGAGCGGTAAGGATTCCTTCTGAAACGTTCATGCCGCGTAAATCTTCAGGAGAAGTTTCCAAACGAACTAATATTACTTGCTCGCCTCTGTTTTTCCATTCTTCAGCTTCGTCAGCAAAAAATACAACACGTCCGCAAGCAGCACCCGGAGATGCCGGTAAACCTTTGGTTAATACTTTTGCTTTGGATTGTGATTCTTTGTCGAATACCGGGTGAAGTAATTCATCCAGTTTAGCTGCTTCAAGGCGAAGAATTGCAGTTTCTTCATTGATCATACCTTGTTCAAGCATGTCAACAGCCATTTTTACCATAGCCGTACCGGTACGTTTTCCGTTACGGGTTTGCAACATCCATAATTTACCGTCTTGGATGGTGAATTCAAGGTCTTGCATATCGTGGAAATAATCTTCCAATTTTTGTTGAACAGCATTTAATTCTGCGTAAGCAGTTGGCATGGATTCTTCCAATGAAGGATATTTAGCGGCACGCTCTTCTTCTGAAATGTTCTGCATTTTAGCCCAGCGGCGAGATCCCTCGATGGTAATCTCCTGCGGGGTGCGGATTCCGGCAACAACGTCCTCTCCTTGTGCGTTGATCAAGTACTCTCCGTTGAAGATATCTTCTCCGGTAGCGGCATCACGCGTGAAAGCAACTCCGGTAGCGGAATTGTTACCCATGTTTCCGTATACCATGGCTTGAACATTCACTGCGGTTCCCCATTCTTCCGGGATTTGATTCAACTGACGGTACAGAACAGCGCGTTCCGTCATCCATGAATCGAACACGGCGCAGATGGCTCCCCATAATTGCTCCCACGGGCAGGTCGGGAAATCTTTACCGGTTTTGGTTTTAACGACAATTTTGAAACGACGAACAAGTTCTTGTAAGTCTTCAGCCGAGAATTCGGTGTCGTTAGAAATATTTTTTTCTGCTTTTAATTTGTCGATTTCAACTTCGAACGGGTTGTGTTCGCCTTTTCCGGCTGCAACGCCCATCACGACATCTCCATACATTTGTACGAAACGACGGTATGAATCCCATGCAAATCTGGCGTTACCTGATTTTTCTGCCACAATTTTAACGGCATCATCATTCATTCCCAAGTTTAACACGGTATCCATCATACCCGGCATGGACACTCTGGCACCGGAACGTACGGAAACTAAAAGAGGGAAAGCCTCTCCTTTTGATCCGAATTTGGCATTCATTAATTTTTCTGTAGCTGCAATGCCGGCTTTAACGTCATTCTCGATTAGTTTTACTACAGCGTCTTTTCCTTCTTGATTATAAAGGGTACAAACTTCTGTTGTAATAGTAAAACCTGCAGGAACAGGAACTCCAATGAGATTCATTTCGGCAAGATTGGCGCCTTTGCCACCCAGCAGATTTCTCATGTCTGCTTTTCCTTCTGCTTTTCCGTCGCCAAAGGTGTAAACGTACTTCGTACTCATATTCTGTTAGATTTTTGCGTTTATCTCCTGACATTCAGGAGAGATTGTTTATAGATCATTCTTTTCTCAAAATTTTCATCTTGGGATGCAAAGATAATTTTTTTTCTTGAATATATAAATAGGAAAAAATAGTTAAAATCTACGCAAACGTATGAAATAGGTAACTTTCCGGTAAAATTGAGGGTGCTAATAAAAAATTAGTGAGCTTTGTTAAATTCTAAACAGATAAATATTTATTTTTGCGACCTGTTAATATTTAGTTCCAAATGAAATTTGAACCCGGTAAAAAACGATATAATGACTATCCGACTTTTTTTAAGACTCTTTTTCAGGAAAGGGTGCAAAAATTGTCGATAGATGGAGGATTTACTTGTCCAAACCGGGATGGAAGTAAGGGCGTGGGAGGATGTTCGTTCTGTAATAACGAGAGTTTTAACCCGGATTATTGTCGAGCCGTACGGGGGATCACGGAACAGATCGAGGAAGGTATCCGTTTCTTTGCCCGGAAGTATAAGGGACAAAGATATTTGGCTTATTTTCAAGCGTATTCGAACACGTATGCATCGTTAGATGTGTTGAAGTTGCGTTACGAGGAAGCTTTGGCTCATCCGATGATTTCGGGATTGGTGATCGGGACACGGCCGGATGTGGTGAGCGAGGAAATTTTGGATTATCTGGAAAAGTTGGCTCAACGATATTATGTTTGCGTGGAATACGGAGTGGAGTCTGCGAATGATACTATTTTACGGCAGGTAAACCGGGGGCATGATTTTTCCGTTGCAGAACAGGCTATCCGGGCAACAGCGGGACGTGGTATAACGATTGGGGCGCATTTGATTTTCGGGTTACCGGGAGAAAGTCGTGAATCCATGTTGGAGGGAGCTATTCGTTTGAGTGAATTGCCGATTCAAGTGTTAAAACTTCACCAGTTACAGATCGTGAAAGGGACTCGTCTAGCAGAACAGTATCTGGAAAATCCGGCACTCTTTCATCTTTACACATTGGATGAATATTTGGATTTTGTCGTGGAAGTGATAGAGCGAATCCGTCCCGATGTTTACTTGGAACGTTTCGTGAATCAATCTCCCCTCGAATATTTAATTGCTCCACAATGGGGAATTAAAAATTTCGAGTTTACGGCGAAATTGGATAAACGCTTGGAAGAATTGGATACGTGGCAGGGAAGGTTGAAAGGTAAAAGTTAAAGACTAAAAACTAAAAGTGAATAGAATTAATTACGATTTATGATTGCAAAAGCGTTGGTTTGTGGGGCTGGAATTTTAAATCTAAAATTGTTAAATTTAAAATTAATACATGGTAGGACAGGAGAAAGTATATGAAACGTTGGCAGCTCTGGAGATAGAGTTTGAATATACGGAACATCCGGCTGCACCGACGATTGAGATTGCCAGACAATATTGGAAAAATCTGGATAGTACGCATTGTAAGAATTTGTTTTTCAGGAATCACAAAGGGAATCGCCATTATCTGGTGATCCTTCAATGTGATCATGATATGGCCATTCATGATATGGAAAAAATGCTGAAACAGGGTAAATTAAGTTTTGCCTCTGAAGCTCGAATGGAAAAATATCTGGGATTACGCCCCGGCTCGGTTAGTCCTTTTGGCTTGCTGAATGATACGGAACACCACGTGTATGTATTTTTGGATAAACATTTACAAGAAGCGAAAAGATTATCATTCCACCCGAATGACAATCACGCCTCGTTAGCCATAAAAACGGAGGATTTCATTCGTTACATGGATTACGTGGGAAATGCTTACGAGTGGATCGAATTATATTAATACAGAGAGAAATAATTTTCAATTTTCAACTTTCAATTTTCAATTAACATGATAAGTGTAGCCCAGGCAGTGGAAGGAATCGTAAAGCACAAGCCTTATTTGTCGGAATCTTTGGCAGCAGGGATTATCAATATCTCGGCTTTGGCCCGACAGATACAGAAAGAAGTGGAGAAATTATTGGGAAAGCCGGTAAATGCAGGTGCAATCGTGATGGCGTTGAATCGATTGGCACCTTATTTACAAGTGCGAGAACAGGTGCAATTAAACAAATTACTGAATAATATGGGAGATATTATCCTGAGGAGTAACTTGTGTGATTATACGTTTAAAAATTCGAATACTCTGATGGATTGCCACATTCGGGTGCTGAAATCCATTGCACGAAGAGACGAGGTCTTCTACACGATGGTACAGGGGGTTTTTGAGACTAACCTTGTCGTGAGTGAAATCATGGAAGGAATGGTGGATGAACATTTTAAGGAGGAACAGTGTATTTTCAAAAAGAATGGTTTGTCGTCCGTTACGCTGAAACTTCCTAAAGGAAATATATTGCAACCCGGTTTTTATTATTGCATAATGAAGGAGTTATCTTGGGAGGGAATCAACTTGACGGAGGTTATTTCTTCCACCAACGAGTTTACCGTTGTGGTGGATAATTCATTAATAGACAAAACGTTTGTGGTGTTGAAGAATATCAGTCGGAAATAGTTAAAAAGAAGAGTGTCGCAAAATTGAAAAGTGAAAATGTATGTTTTCGGGTAAAATTATTAATTTTGCGGGGAATGAATTAATTAAGAGTTATAATAGCGAATTTTGAGGATTAGATGTGAGTGCATTTTGATTTTCAATTTTCGAATTTCAATTGATAAATTATGTTTGAGAATCTATCGGAGAGGTTAGAAAAATCGTTTAAGATTTTAAAAGGACAGGGAAAGATCACCGAGATCAACGTGGCAGAAACGCTTAAAGAGGTGAGACGTTCATTGTTGGATGCCGACGTAAACTATAAGATCGCAAAAGAGTTTACTAACACGGTAAAGGAAAAGGCATTGGGAATGAACGTGCTGACTGCCGTGAAACCGGGTCAGATGATGGTGAAAATTGTTCACGATGAATTGATCCAGTTGATGGGAGGGACCCATGTTGATATTAATATAAAAGGTAATCCGGCTGTTATCTTGATGTCGGGTCTGCAAGGTTCCGGTAAAACAACATTTTCCGGTAAACTGGCTAATTTGCTGAAGACAAAGCGGGGAAAACATCCATTGTTAGTAGCTTGTGACGTTTATCGTCCGGCAGCTATTGAGCAGTTAAAAGTGCTTGGAGAGCAAATAGGGGTACCCGTGTATAGCGAGGAAGGAAATAACGATCCGGTGAAAATAGCCTTGAATGCCGTGAAAGAGGCCCGGGCTACAGGTAAAGACGTCGTAATTGTCGATACTGCGGGGCGTTTGGCTATTGACGAGCAGATGATGAATGAAATTGCTGCCATCAAGAAAGCAATCGATCCGGAAGAGACCCTTTTCGTGGTGGATGCCATGACCGGACAGGATGCCGTGAACACGGCGAAGGAATTTAACGATCGTCTGAACTTTGATGGTGTGATCCTGACCAAGCTGGATGGTGATACTCGTGGTGGAGCGGCATTGTCTATTCGTACCGTGGTAAGTAAGCCGATTAAATTTGTCGGTACGGGTGAAAAACTGGAGGCTCTTGATGTGTTCCATCCCGAACGTATGGCTGACCGTATCTTGGGTATGGGTGATATTGTTTCTTTGGTTGAAAAAGCTCAGGAGCAATTTGATGCGGAAGAGGCGAAGAAGTTGCAGAAAAAGATCGCCAAAAATCAGTTTAATTTTAACGACTTCTTGAGTCAGATTCAGCAGATCAAGAAGATGGGTAACATTAAAGATCTGGCCTCCATGATCCCGGGTGTGGGTAAAGCATTGAAAGATGTGGATATTGATGATGATGCGTTTAAAGGAGTTGAGGCTATCATTTACTCGATGACTCCGGAAGAGCGGGAGAATCCGGAACTAATCAATGGTTCACGCCGTAAACGTATTGCATCCGGTAGCGGCACTACTATTCAGGATGTAAACCGTTTGTTGAAACAGTTCGATGAATCTAAAAAGATGATGCGAATGTTATCCAAAGGCGGCAAAATGATGGGGAAAGCCCCGATGAAGAGACGCTAAAGATTTTAGATTTTAAATTTTAGATTTTGGATTTAATCCTTTTATCGGGTTTTAATTTGAGGTTTAAGATTTAAAATCAAATAGATAAAATTATAATTTTAGATTTTACGTGAATGTTTATGTGAAATTTAAAATTTGAAATCTAAAATTTAAAATTGATTAGATGGAAATTATTGACGGTAAAAAAATTTCAGCACAGGTAAAGCAAGAACTTGCAGATGAAATCGCTGCTTTCGTGACAGAAGGGAAAAAGATTCCGCATTTGGTTGCTGTGCTTGTAGGAAATGACGGGGCTAGCGAAACATACGTTGCTAGTAAAGTGAAAGCCTGTCAGGCGGTAGGGATGAAAAGTTCAGAATTGCGTTATGGTGATGACATCACTGAAGAGCAATTGTTGGCAGTCATTGATAAGTTGAACGAGGACCCCGATGTAGATGGGTTTATTGTGCAGTTACCTCTCCCGAAACATATTTCCGAAGAGAAAGTTTTGAACCGTATTCATCCGGATAAGGATGTGGATGGTTTCCATCCTTGTAATGTGGGACGAATGGTGTTAGGATTGCCGACCTATTTACCAGCTACCCCGGCGGGTATAGTGGAATTGCTGACCCGTTATAATATCCCAACAGAAGGTAAACATTGTGTTGTTGTCGGAAGAAGTAATATCGTGGGAACCCCAATGGCGGTGTTAATGTCCCGGAAAGCCAAGAATGCTAATTGTACCGTTACATTATGCCATAGTAGAACAGCGAATTTGAAAGATATTACTCTGCAAGCGGATATTTTGATTGTGGCGATTGGTGTTCCGCATTTTCTGAAAGAAGATATGGTGAAAGAAGGGGCTGTTGTCGTGGATGTTGGGATTCACCGTATTCCTTCGGAAACGGCAAAGAATGGCTGGAAATTAGTTGGTGACGTGGATTATGATCACGTGGCTCCTAAATGTTCATATATTACTCCGGTTCCCGGTGGTGTGGGACCGATGACTATCGTGACTTTATTGCAAAACACGATAAAAGCGTGTAAAGCAAAGCATTAAATAATTGAAAGTTGAGAATTGAAAATTGAAAATGAAAGGTGAGTATTTCTTTTCAACTTTCAATTTTCAATTTTTCGTTTTCAATTGATTTTATGGTTCTCAATTATATCTGGATTTTCTTTTTTGGTGCGGCATTTATCGTGGCACTTTGTAAATTGATCTTCATGGGTGATACAGAAGTTTTTTCTGCCATCGTGAAGGCCACCTTTGATATGTCAAAAACAGGGTTTGAAATTTCGCTAGGTTTAACGGGAGTATTGACCTTATGGATGGGAATCATGAAAATTGGAGAACGGGGAGGGGCCGTGAAAGTAATGTCATGGTTGATCAGTCCTTTTTTTCGGAAGTTGTTCCCGGAATTGCCACCAGATAGTCCGGCATACGGTTCGATCATGATGAATATTGCGGCGAATATGCTCGGGTTGGATAATGCTGCCACTCCCGTGGGACTGAAAGCGATGCAACAAATGCAGGAGGTAAACCCTCATAAAGAGCGGGCTTCCAACGCACAGATCATGTTTTTGGTGTTGAATACTTCCGGCCTGACGATTATCCCGGTTTCGGTCATGGTGTACCGGGCACAGATGGGAGCGGCGAATCCGGCAGATATATTTATTCCGATATTGTTGGCTACTTACGTGTCCACGTTAGCGGGTCTAATTGCGGTGGCAGTGTACCAGCGATTGAACCTGTTTAACCGGGTCGTTATGGCTTATTTGATAGGGGGAACCTTGGCCGTGGGTGGTTTAATCTGGTATTTTTCCGGGTTGGACAAGGAAACGATTACAACGATTTCCACGGTAGCTAGTAACGTTATTCTTTTTTCGATTATTACTGCTTTCATTGCGATGGGGGCTTGGCGTAAAATAAATGTGTACGATGCGTTTATTGATGGCGCAAAAGAGGGTTTTTCCATTGCAGTAAAAATCATTCCTTATTTAGTGGCTATTTTTGTTGCTGTCGGGGTATTTCGTGCTGCAGGGGCGATGGATATGTTGATGAGTGGATTGGAACGTTTATGTTTGGCTTGTGGATTAGATGCTGATTTTATACCGGCATTACCGACAGCATTGATGAAACCGCTTAGTGGAAGTGGGGCTCGGGGCCTTATGATTGATACTATGAACACGTTTGGGGCGGATTCCTTTGCCGGACGGTTGGCTTCTACTTTCCAAGGGGCCACGGATACGACTTTTTACATTATAGCCGTGTATTTTGGTGCCGTGGGAATTAAAAATACACGTTATGCGATACCTTGTGGCTTGATCGCTGATTTTGCGGGTATCATTGCTGCTTTGGTGATGGCCTATATCTTTTTTGCATAGTGGTATCTCGTGGTGTTATTTGCCCGACATAACTGATTGGAGCCCTCTTGCGGTCGCTAAAATATAAATAGCAGGTTCCGTCATATTGAATATCTATGTTCAAATAACAAATATCTTGGTTGGAGCGAACGGTTATTTGATAGGCGATAGCTTTCTTTTTTCCGTCTTGGTAAATTTTTACCGTGCGGCTGAATAATACCGTGTTGAAAGAAATTGAATCTAAGTGTGAATTGGATGTCCATGTAGCTCTGCCAAAATAAGGAAGTTGTGTCGTTACCAGAGAATCATTTATGCTTAAGTAACAGTTTTTGGGGTTAATGTCAATGTTAGCACCCGCTCCCAGTGGCGTGAAAAGTGTTTGTACGGTAGGGGTAGCAATGTAGAACTTAATGGTGAATTGATCTCTATTTACCAGGGCCAGCGTTTTCTGAAACTCTTTTTCGAAACGTATTTCTTTTTTATTCTGAGCTTGACCTGTTGTATAGAACAGTATTCCAATCAAAAAGATGAATGTAATTCTTTTCATATTTCCCTTTTTTGAATACTATACGTGAGTGGATGGAAAATGTTATAAATATATTTTCTACGAAAAGTTTGTAATATTACGAAGTTTTCGTAGATTTGCGAAAATATCGTAAATAAATAGTTCGTATGGAAAAATTGACACATCAAGAAGAAGAGATAATGTTGATCATTTGGCAGGTGAAAAGTGGCGTGATAAAAGATTTTTTAAATCGGATGGAAGAACCGAAGCCGCCTTACACGACGGTTGCTTCTATTGTGAAAAACTTGGAGAAAAAAGGATTCCTAACTAGTAAGAAGCATGGAAATATCTACGAGTATATTCCTGTCATGGATGAAAGTGAATATAAAACAAAGTTTATGTCCGGGGTAGTACGTAATTATTTTGAAAATTCTTACAAGGAGATGGTGACATTCTTTGCTAAGGAGCAAAAGATTTCAACGAAAGATCTCGAAGAGATCATCAAGCTCATTGAGAAACAATAAAATGTATAATTATGGATGAGGCGTTCATTTATTTGATAAAGGTAAATATTGCGCTGGTCGTGTTTTATCTTTTTTATCGGCTATTATTTAGTCAAGATACTTTCTTCGTCATGCGGAGATTCTGTTTGTGGATCATATTAGGTGCATCATTTATTTATCCTTTAGTTACATTTTCATTCGAAGAAGAGCAAAAAATTGCAATTCAACAAGCGGTTGTTCAATACGCACCTAATTTACTTCCGGAGCTAAGCGTGTTCCCGGAAGGACATCTGGCATCAGTAGGAATCTGGGATGTTTTAAGGTTCTGCTATTGGGGAATCGTAACGCTTTTACTCGGTCGGATTGTTATTCAAATGGTGTCAATCATTCAGTTGGTCTATAAAGGAAAAAGGACATATTGTTGTTCTGTTTCGGTGATCACGTTATCGGGAAAGATTACACCGTTTTCTTTTTTTAAGTGGATATTTGTAAGTCCATCGTTGTACAATTCTGATGACATGCAAGAAATTATCACCCACGAGCGGACTCATGCAGAACAGTATCATTCGTTGGACGTAATGGTCTCCGAAATTTTATGTGCATTCTTTTGGATGAATCCCGCCATGTGGTTACTGAAATGCGAGATTCGTCGTAATCTTGAATTTTTAGCGGATAAGCGTGTTGTTCACTCCGGTTTTGACCGAAAGACTTATCAATATCACCTTCTCCGTTTATCCAATCCTTCGGCTGCAGCTCAAATCGTAAATAAATTTAATGTGTCACCGTTAAAAAAACGTATTATGATGATGAATAAAAAAAGAACTTCCAGAATGGGGTTAATCAAATATGCCTTGCTCGTTCCGATTGCAGGTCTGTTGATTTTATCCAGTAATGTACAAGCGATTGTACATATGAACGAAAATGTAATGGGCGTTATGGGGCAGGATTCTATTGTTGCTAAAGGAATTGTTGTTGATACCAATGATTTGCCTCTTGTCGGGGTTAGTGTCATTATGAAGGGGACAGGAATCGGAACTATGACGAATGATAAAGGGGAATTTTCTATTACCGTGAAACCGGGAACTGTGCTTATCTTTTCTTACGTGGGAAAAGCAAATCAATTTATTCCTGTGAAGAGTGCTAAAAAAATACAGATAAAAATGACGACGGAACCGGTTGTGTTGGATGAGCTTGTGGTAGTAGGGTATAGCGAAAAAGACGATAAAAATGAAGATATTTTTCAAGTGGTGGAAGATATGCCTCAATTTATAGGAGAAGATGGTAATGTTATGAAATTCCTTGCCAAGCGAATACGTTATCCTTTGGAAGCGCAGAAAAAGAATATCACGGGAAAAGTGTTTGTGACGTTTGTAATAAATAAAAACGGAGAACCCGTAAACTTTAGAATTGCGAAGAGTGTTGATCCGTTATTGGATCGGGAGGCTATACGTGTTTTACAGTTGATGCCAAATTGGAAACCGGGGACGCAGAGAGGAAATCCTGTCAGTGTCGAATATACTGTTCCAATTAATTTCCAATTACAATAGTTATAAAGATACAAACCTTTTGCTGTATATGATGGGGATTTTCTTGCCCCCTCCACCTCCCCCCTTATACGGGGGAGAGTTGAGTTGATTACCGAGCGTTTTTTCCGGCAGTCACGATATACATATCGTCCACGTTCAAGTATTTTTGTGCCAGACGCATGATGTCTTTGGGGGTGCAGGAGCGGATCTTGTCGATAGTCTGGAGGTAGAATGTATTATCCAATCCGTAATTAAGCTTGTGTTTCAATGCATCGGACTGGGAGAAAACGCCATCCAATTCCCGCAGTAGTTCACCATTGAAATAACTTTTCACAAGGCTTAACTCTTCTTCAGGTATAGGTTCTTCTTGTAGGCGGCGAATCTCTTTTATACATTCTGTTATTGTGGCCTCTGTTGCGTCCGCGTTAACATCCGTGGCAATCATCCAGTGGGCAGCTTGCGGCATGGTAACGTTGTATGAACCGATACCGTAGGTGTATCCTTTTTCTTCCCGGATATTCGACATCAGGCGGGAGCCGAAATAACCACCGAGAACCATATTTAAAAGTTGGAAATACGTGTAGTCTTCGTCCAGTAAAGTGACACCGTTTTTCCCGATTCGAATACTGGTTTGTACGGCATCGGGCTTGGATATATGATACTTACCGGGGCCACTCGGTTGTATTGTGTAAGTCTTGTCCGGTGGTACGGGATTACTACTCATCAGCGAAAAGGCTTGGCTTACTTCTTGTAACACCGTATCGCTGACATTCCCGCAGATCATGATTCTGCATTGTGATGCCTGCACTCTTTTCTGGTAGAAATCAAGTAATAATTCTGGTGTCACTTGATCGAAATCTTCCAGTGTGAAACAATTAGCGTAAGGATGTGCCTTCCCGTACATACGGTATATGAACTCCATTCGAGCAAGGTAAGATGTTTTTTCTATATTCACCAGATGCTGTTGTTTCCGGTTACGGATATACGTTTCCAGTTCTTTCTGCGGGAATGTACTTTCAAGTGTCATTTCTGCCAGCATACGAATGGTTTGCGAGGCGTATTTATTAAGCGAAATTAGGCTTAATTCTGCTTTATGTATACCACAATTAAAATCTACGTATGCTCCATGATAATCAAACAACTCGGCAATTTCGGTAGAGGAATGCTGACGGGTTCCCTCGTTAAGCATGTTAATCATACTTGATGCGATGACCGGACGGGATTGATTATAAATTCCGGCTGCGAGTATCACGTCCATCTTGAAAACTTCTTGATTAGGATCGTGGAGGTACACGATCTCGATACCATTGGGAAGCGTGATTTGTTGATGTTCCCACAATGAGGGGCGGGAAATTTCTGCAATAGAGGGTTCTATATTTCTATTCATAAAAGTAGCCATTATTTGTCTTTAAGATACCACAAGGTAGAGCAATTTTTTGCGGAGAATAATTCTCGTGCGGTCTGTTTTATCGAATCAAGAGATACTTCTGCGTATCGGGTACTCTCCGAATTAATCAGGTTAACATCTCCCAGATAGTCAAAAAACGCCAAGTTGGCTGATTTCCCTTGATAATTGATCTCGCTGTAAGAGATTCTGGCTTCAGTTTTGTTGATTACCTTTTGGAGTTCCCGTTCAGAAATCGGGTCTTCGATAAAATGGTCAATCTCGTTTTGGATGGCGGCTTCCGCCTCTTCTATCGCTACTCCTTCCGAGAGTTTCCCGGAGAAAATGAATAATCCCGGATCCATGTCCCCGGTGATATAAGCGTCTACCTCCGAGAATAATTTCCCGTTTTTAATGAGGTTTATGTACAAGCGGGAGGATTGACCGTTGGATAATATGTCCGAGATTGTGTCGCACGTGTAGAAATTATCCGATCGGCGGTCGCCCATATGATATACTTTGTATATTGCATCAGCCGGAACTTTGTTATGCTCGCATACGAGGCGACGCTCTTCGGTTTGTTGCGGTTCCATGGGTAATGCTTTTCTCTTATAACGGGCGGGAGGAATGTCCCCGAACCATTTTTTCACGAGTTCAAGGGCTTTCTCGTCGGTAATATTACCGCTGATGCTTAGTATAGCATTATCCGGGGCATAGAAACGATGAAAGAAGTCTTCCACTTCTTCCAGGGATGCTCCTGCGATATGGTCAATGTTTTTCCCGATAGTAGGCCACTGATACGGATGTACCTTATAGGCTAAAGGACGTAATTTCAACCAGATGTCCCCGTAAGGATTATTGAAGTAGCGCTGTTTGAATTCTTCAATGACCACGTTGCGTTGAACATCAAGTGATTTTTGAGAGAAATCGAGTGCCAGCATCCGGTCTGATTCTAGCCACAAGGCCGTTTCGATATTGGGAGCCGGAATCGTGATGTAATAATTCGTGTAATCGTTATTCGTGAAAGCGTTACTATCCCCGCCCGCTTTCTGAACGTGATAATCGTAATCTGCGATGTGTTTGGATCCCCCGAACATTAAATGTTCAAAAAGATGGGCAAAGCCCGTGCGATTGGGATCTTCATCCCGGGCACCTACTTTATAAAGGATGTTCACGGATACAAATGGAGTACTGGTATCCGTGTTACAGATCATTGTTAAGCCATTGTCTAGTGTGTGGCGTGTAAATTTTATCATAAATATAAATTCATTTTCATAGTTTCAGATCGCTCAATTTGCTCATCGTTTTGTTGAAATCAGCGATAATATCTTCCATGATTTCAGATACGGTTTCTTCTTTGTGCAACATGGATGCGATTTGCCCGATTTCTAACTCGCCTTCCGTCATGTCACCTTCGAAGATTCCTTTCTTAGCCCGTCCTTTACCAAGAAGTTCGGTTAATTGGGCGGTCTCAGCTCCGGCGTCTTCTAAAGCTTTTACTTGGTTGAAGAATTCATTTTTAATCAAGCGGGTGGGAGCGAGTTTTTTCAATGCCAGCATGGTACCACCTTCTTCCGTGTCGAATACCCGTTGTTTGAATGCCGGATGAGCGGAAGATTCTGTGGCAACAGCAAAACGGGTTCCGATTTGTACTCCTTCCGCTCCGAGAGTCATGGCGGCTACCACGGATTTTCCAGAGGATATTCCCCCTGCGGCAATAACAGGTAGGGAGCAGGATTCCACTACATTAGGAATCAAGGTGAGCGTGGTTGTTTCTTCCCGTCCGTTATGTCCCCCGGCTTCAAACCCTTCAGCAACAACCGCATCTACTCCTGCCTCTTCGCATTTTTTTGCAAACAGTGCGCTACTGATCACGTGTACTACGGTGATGCCATGCGATTTTAACAAGGGGGTCCATTTCTTTGGGCTTCCGGCAGAGGTGAAGACAATTTTAACGCCTTCTTGGATGATAATATCCATAAGTCGGTCAATTTCCGGATAAAGTAACGGAACATTGATCCCCCACGGTTTCTTCGTGGCCTCTTTCATTTTCCGGATATGTTCCACCAGCATTTCCGGGTGCATGGAACCGGCACCTAGTAATCCTAATCCCCCGTTGTTACTTACTGCGGAGGCTAGGCGCCATCCGCTACACCATACCATACCCCCTTGAATAATCGGGTATTTTATATTGAACAGTTTAGTTACTCTATTTTCCATGATGTATAAATAAAATCGTTTGTAATCATCTCTTGTAAAAAATTAGCTATACGGATGTCCTCTAGCTATAAAATCACTCTTCAGGAAAGACGTGACATTAAACAAAGATAGAGAAAAATGCTGCTGTTGAAAAGCATTTCCCGTATTTTTAAAGAATAACAATGATTCTCTATTAAAAATAAATACTATTTTTGTTGCAAAATAAATTATTTACTTAGATGTGAAGAGGTAAAGGTGCGTGGTTATAGGAAAACATTATTTATTTTCTTCATTTCTATAAAAAATAAATTCAAATGACAGAAAAGCTTACTCTTAGAGACAATGCAGCCGTTCGGTGGGCCGCTTTATTGTTGCTGGCATTAGCCATGTTTTGTTCATACATATTTATGGACATTTTATCACCGATTAAAGATTTGATGCAGTCGGAACGTGGTTGGGATTCGTTGGCATTTGGAACAATGCAAGGTTCTGAAACATTCTTGAATGTATTTGTATTCTTTTTAATTTTTGCCGGTATCATTCTGGATAAAATGGGTGTTCGTTTCACGGCTCTTTTATCAGGTGGTGTAATGTTAATCGGTGCGGTTATTAAATGGTATGCTGTTGCAGAAGGTTTCAAGGGAAGCGGATTGGAAGCATGGTTTACGAACAATTTGAATTACATTCCGGGTTTTGACGAGTTGGGAATCTCCCCGTTTTACCAGGGAATGCCGGCATCTGCTAAACTGGCAGCGGTTGGTTTCATGATATTCGGCTGCGGTGTGGAGATGGCTGGTATCACGGTATCTCGCGGTATCGTGAAATGGTTTAAAGGACGTGAAATCGCTTTGGCAATGGGTTCCGAAATGGCATTAGCGCGTTTGGGAGTTGCCACGTGTATGATTTTCTCTCCTTTCTTTGCGAAACTTGGTGGACAGGTTGATGTTTCCCGTTCTGTTGCTTTTGGTGTGGTGTTATTGATGATCGCATTGATCATGTTCATCGTTTATTTCTTCATGGATAAGAAATTGGATGCACAAACAGGTGAGGCAGAAGAAAAAGATGAACCTTTTAAGATCAAAGATATTGGGAAAATCCTGTCAAGTGGTGGTTTCTGGTTGGTTGCATTACTTTGTGTATTATATTACTCGGCTATTTTCCCGTTCCAAAAATATGCGGTTAATATGTTGCAATGTAACTTGTCATTCACTCCTCCCGCCGAAGGCTCTTTCTGGGCAGGAAATACGGTGACAATTATCCAATATTGTATCATGTTGGTCGTTGCAGCTACAGCATTTGCATTTAACTTCACAAGCAAGAAGTCGTTGAAAACTTTGTTGTTAACTATCTCTGTCATCGGTTTGGTTGTATTCTGCTACATGGGCTATATGCGTCAGTCGGCAGAGACTATTTTTGCCGTATTCCCGTTATTGGCAGTAGGTATCACGCCGATTCTTGGTAAAGTGGTTGACAATAAAGGTAAGGCTGCTTCCATGTTGATGTTCGGTTCTATTTTGTTGATTGTATGCCATTTGACATTTGCATTCATATTACCTTTGTTTAAAGATAGTGCAATCGGAGGTGTTTTGATTGCGTACGTGACAATCTTGATTCTGGGTGCATCATTCTCGTTAGTTCCGGCTTCATTGTGGCCTAGTGTCCCGAAGTTGGTTGATCAGAAAGTGATAGGTTCAGCTTACGCTCTGATCTTCTGGATTCAAAATATCGGGTTGTGGCTTTTCCCGTTATTGATCGGTAAAGTGTTGGATAACACGAATCCTCAAGTTGTAAATGACTTGAAGAATCATGTGATCACCCCGGAACAAGCTGCTGTTTCCTATAATTATACGTGGCCTCTTGTCATGTTGGCTTGCTTGGGAGTTGCCGCTTTGATTATTGGTATAATCCTGAAACGTGTTGATAAGGTGAAAGGTCTTGGTTTGGAATTACCAAACGTTCAGCAGTAAGAAGAAAATAGATTGTATTCATATTAAAAATGTCCACCTCGTTTGAAGTGGACATTTTTAATTTAGAATATATCTTGTGATTTATATTTTTTTCTCGATCCTGTACACGTTCCGATCGCTGGCACTTCGAGAAACTAATTCTGCCAAAAAGCCGGCTAAAAAAAGTTGTGAACCAATGACCATGCAAGTCAGTGCGATATAGAAATAAGGATTGTTCGTTACTAGAGGGGCCCTCAAATTGTGGGCCACGGCGATCAACTTTTCAACACCAATCCAAGCGGCGGCACAGAATCCGATAATGAATAACAATGTTCCCAGCGCACCGAATAAGTGCATCGGTTTTTTAGCGAACCGGGTAATAAAAGTTACGGAAAGTAAGTCGAGAAAACCGTTAATAAACCGGTTAAGCCCGAATTTTGTAACCCCGTATTTCCGGGCCTGATGATGAACCACCTTTTCCCCGATCCGGGTAAATCCGGCTTGTTTGGCTAGAATCGGGATGTAGCGGTGCATTTCCCCGTACACTTCGATATTCTTCACCACCGTGTTTTTATAAGCCTTCAATCCGCAATTAAAGTCGTGTAACTTTATGCCGGAAAACTTTCGGGCGGTAGCGTTGAAAAGTTTTGTTGGTAGCGTTTTGGTTATCGGGTCATACCTTTTCTTTTTCCATCCGGAAATCAAGTCATAATCTTCTTCCATGATCATGTGGTAGAGTTCCGGAATCTCATCCGGGCTATCCTGCAAGTCTGCATCCATGGTAATAACCACGTCTCCTTGCGCATCCTCGAAACCACAATGTAACGCTGCCGATTTCCCGTAATTACGGCGGAATTTAATGCCTCGTACACGGTTATCTTGCGTGGACAGTTGTTCGATTACTTTCCACGATTTATCGTTACTCCCGTCATCTACCATGATAATCTCGTAGGTAAAATTGTTCGCTGCCATGACTCTCCCTATCCATGCTAAGAGTTCAGGCAACGATTCCTCTTCGTTATATAACGGTATGACTACTGAAATATCCATGTTTAAAATTCTTGCGGGTTAAACGGTAATTTACTTCTTCTGACCAATCCGGCTATAAATAGCGAGAAGGCTGCTCCTACGAGGATTCTATTGAATAGTTCTCCGAAAGCAATACTGACGGGGACAAAATATATATCCATGTTTTCTTCGAGCATTTTGAATAGTGGGGAGTTCTGTCCGGTAATCTTTAGCGTGTTTATTGTCACGTTTTTGAATTCCGTCAGCAAATCCGCGTTGAACGAGTATAAAAAGAATACGTACACGGCATAGCATAACGAGGCAACACAAAGAATATATATTCCTGTTTTCAGTGCTTTCCCGTAAGAAATGACACCAGCCAGTTGTTCATCCCTGTATTTTCGGACACCCATGAAAATCCCGAAAATTGTCAGCATCATAATGATATTATGGAATTGGGCATTCACCACGATGCCTTTGCCTGCCAAGATAAATAACAAGGATGCGAAGATGAAGGTTGCTCCAATCAGGCACCCGAATATAGAATTCTGTTTAAAGAATGGCTCGTTATTTTTTTCCATTTCATTCTTCTCCTTTAGTATAGTTGGGCGGGACCTCTTAACGAGATCATTTCTCCGACCTGAGGTTTTTCGTCGTTCCCCATATAGTTATATTGCAACAATTTGGCGAGTTTGATTCCGTATATCTGGGAGATCATGTACATGGTGTCTCCTGCTTTTGTTTTATGGAAGGTGTAACCCTTGGGGGCTTTGTTCTTTTTCTTTGCCAAGAACACGTGCATCCCCGTGCGGATCGAGAGTTCGTTTTTATCGTTGTATCTCAATAATTTTTTCAATGGGATGTTGAAATACTGGGCAATGCTTTCGAACGTGTCGCCTTCTTTCACTTTCACGGAAGGGATCTTGTTGATGTATACCACTCGGCTTTGGTAGTTTTTGCTTTCGCTGAGTTTGTAGTTTAATTCATTGGGTAGTGGATGTATTTTTTTGCCCGGGCGATCGAATTGATATAACTCTTCTTCCTCGATAATTTTAATGAGTTTCTGTGCGTAATCGGAAGCGGTTGCATACCCTGCTTTTTTCAATCCTTTTGCCCAGCCTTTATAATCTGTTTTGGGCAGATCGAACAAGAAGGCGTAGCGGGGGCGAGTGAGTAGGAATTCACTGTGGTCTATCCATGATTCTTCCGGATTCCGGTATTTCCGGAAACATTCATTTCGTTTATCATCATCCATGGTGAAGCTGGCCCCGTTCCAGTTGTGGCATTTGATACCAAAATGGTTATTGGCATTGACGGCCAGCTTGGAAGTTCCACATCCGGATTCCAACATTCCTTGTGCCAATTTGATACTGGCGGGAATTCCCGTACGATCCATCTCTTCGATGGCGATGTTTTTATATTTTTTGATGAACGCTTTGCGACTGTCCGTAGAAGCTCCACATATGTTAACACATATAAAACTCAAAAATAAAATAACGTAAATCTTGCTCATAGTTTCCGATAATGTTTTATATTGGCGGTAAAATTACGAAAAAAAATAGAATGGAGAAAGCGGAATTGAAGATTGATTACACGGTGTACCGGGAATCTTACCCGGAAGGATACGAGGATTTGTGTCGTGCGGCCTTGGAGGTCACGAAAAATGCGTATTGTGTGTATTCGGGTTTTGCCGTGGGGGCTGCCGTGTTGATGAATAACGGGGAGATCGTTTGCGGTACGAATCAGGAAAATGTTGCTTATCCTTCTGGTTTGTGTGCCGAGCGGACTGCTTTATTTTATTCCTGTTCCGCTTACCCGGAGACGGGAATCAAAGCGATCGCCATTGCAGCCCGGGATCATGGTGTGGAAGTGGAGGATAATGTCACACCATGTGGGGCTTGTCGGCAAGTGATGGTTGAGATTGTTCAACGCTATAAAGCGGATTTTGATGTTATTATGGTTGGTCGGAAACGGACAATTTTGATCAAGGCCAGCCAGTTATTGCCTTTTTCGTTTGTCATGCCTTAATATGCCTGTTTAAAGAGAATGGGTTTTGGGTTTTATTAAACCAGAATTAGGTGTAATGCAGTTGTAATCTAATGGAGAACAGTACCCTTTTTCGTTGATTATTCAAAGATGAGCCGTTGCTTCTCCTGTCGCCGTTATATAAGCTCTGTTTAAGCTTTGAGGAATCTTCGAAAGAGGGGTAGTTTTTCGGTTAGATCTCTTTTTCTTTTTGGTTGGATTTGTATTGCATTAGAGTTTATTGTTTGTTGCTCAATACATTACTTTACATCTGTTCGTTGTGTATTCGTTATATCATTGTTAATCCCTAGTTCTATGGTAGCGGAGACTTAACGATGGCATAACGAAACGATGAAGGGACGGATTAAGCGTAAGGGGGGTGTAGTAAGGGTGAAACGTGTAAGTAATATGCTGTATGGTTGTTGTTATAAAAATTATTATTATATTTATCATTTGTAATAATTTAAATAATGTATCATATGGCAGATTGGCAAACATTATTATCTTGCTGGCATAAATTGGAACATTATACTCCGGCAGAACTTCCTAAAGATAAAAGCATTAAACAACTTCAAGAAAAACTGCCATGGAATTTGCCATTGACTGCTAAGGACGAGAAAAAGACAATCGTGTACACGATATATTTTGACGTGCATCCTCTTTCTATGGCGTTAGAATTTGTTCGGGAGTATTTTCGTGATGAATCGTTGGTTGTGGAGGTTAATAAGTCATTGATGTATTATGCGTCTTTAAAATTGAACGAGCAGGGAAGGTACATTCAAAATTCATTAGGCATATCTACTTTTCCATGGGCGTTGCATCAGTTGGAAGAGGGAAAACTTCAGTCTGATTCTTGGAGCGAAAGTTTTCAAATGATGTGTACAAATCTTTTGGAACATTTAGAACAGAATCAGAATGAGTTGGAAGATGATTTTATTAGTTATCTTTCAGAAGTACAGACTTTAGATAATTTGCGGGAGATTCAATCTATTATTAGAAAGAGGCTGGGATGGAAGACGGATTTAGTGGGGAATATTTGTATGAAGGCGGATGAAGTATACAAATCTGCTGTAAAAGAAGATGATAGTTCGAATTCTGATTTGTTGAATAGTTTTTTTATTTCAGATATAGAACGGGTTATATCTGCATTTCAAAGTAAAAACGTGGGAAAATCCGTACAAGATTATATTCGAGGGTGTTTGAATGAAAGCTTCAAGCACGAGGATTTGAGAGAGAACCCGGAAATAATAAAGTCTTGTTTGGTTCCTAATAATTATCCTGAAGGATGTTGGCCGTCGAAATATAAAGCTAGTTTGATGCAGCAATTTGCTGTTAACATGATATATGAAAAGTTGGTCGAGAAAGAGGAGGAGGGCGTTTTTTCTGTAAATGGTCCTCCGGGAACTGGGAAAACGACCTTGCTGCGTGATGTCATCGCGTCGATTCTGGTAAAACGGGCAAAGGCTCTAGTACAATATGAGGAACCGGCGGATGCTTTTCGTAAAATAGGGCAAGTTGCTATTAGCGATGAATATACACCTTTTATTTATGAGCCGGACAACGCGATTTGTGGGGCTGGAATGGTTATTGCTTCTTCTAATAATGGAGCCGTGGAAAATATTTCTAAAGAGTTGCCATTGAAGAAAGAAGTAGAACCGTATGCGGATAGTATTGATTATTTCCGGACGGTTTCAGAGACGTGTTTGGATAAAGAGTACTGGGGCGTAATAGCGGCGACTCTCGGGAATAAAGAAAATCGTCGGGTTTTAGTGAATCGTATTTGGTCCCGATTTGAGCAAGAAGAGTCCAATGTTACGTTGGCGGATTACTTGGGAAACAATAAGATATCAAACGAGGAGTGGCAAGAGGCTAGGCGTGTTTTTCGTGAAAAATTGCAAGCTGTTCAGGTTGAAAAGGAGCGTCTGAATAGATACGTAAAGGATAACGAGGCGTGTGAGGAAAAACGGGAAAAATACCTGTCTTTAGAGATAAAACTTCAGGAAGCCCAAAAGCGACGAAATGATCTCGTGAATCAGAAAGAAAAGCTAGAAAAAGAGAAATTGTTTCTGGAAGAGCGAATGCGGGAGCTCACGTTTAGGTGGGAGATCGTAAAACAAAATCGTCCCGGATTTTGGAAATCGTTAAGAAAGGGTGTGAGGAAACAATATCGAGAGACATTGAATGAGATGTTGAAGGCTTTGGATGAAGTGACCGGTGGAAAACAAAAGTGTGAAAAGGAAATATTGTCTTGCGAAGATCAGATTGCACTTTTGAAAAAAGTCGATGTTGAGTATGAGAATTGCAGGATGGAACTTTTACAGCTCGATGAAAAGATTGGTATTGCCAGAGAGGAGTTGAATGCAGCGTATGCTGACAGGGATTTTTGGGAAAATATAGAGTCTCATGCCACGCAAGAAGCTTGTCCGTGGTACTCGGATCGATTAAAGGAATTACAGTCCGAATTATTCGTGGCGGCCATGCATGTGAACGAAATGTTTATTCTGAGGGCTAATGCGAAATCCAGTAGGATCAAAACAACTCTTGATGGTTTTTTCCAGTATTTGAAAGGTGGTACGTTGGTTTCCTCGGAAGAAATAGAAGCCATGTGGAAGACTTTTTGGTTAGTAATTCCGGTTGTTTCCACCACATTCGCTTCCGTTAGCCGGATGTTTGCAGATTTCGGGCAGGGGAGTATTCCTTGGTTATTTATTGACGAAGCCGGGCAGGCCGTACCACAGGCTGCGCTTGGTGCTATTTGGCGGGCACGAAGAGTTGTGGTGGTAGGTGATCCTTTTCAAATCGAACCGGTTGTGACCATACCGGAAGTCATTATAAATCATATGAATGATTATTTTAATTTAGATCGGAGTCAAGTGCATCCTTCTTTGTCTGTTCAGTCTATGGCAGATAGGGTTAATCAGTACGGGTGGGTTTCTAATGACACTTGGATTGGGGTTCCGCTTCGTGTGCATCGTCGTTGTCTTGACCCGATGTTTTCTATTGCGAATAAAATTGCCTATCAAGGCATGATGTATAATTCCACGATAACAAAAGAACCTGAAATACGGTTACAGACTCGTTTTTTACATGTTACGGGACGGGTGGATGGACGGCATTATGTGCCGGAGCAAGGAGAGCTTGTATTAAAATTGTTGCTGGATGAAATATTAGGGTCGGACAAATTACCTGATGTATTTGTGATTTCTCCTTTTGCGGAGATACCTCACAAGTTGAAAGTAAAATTGCAAAAATCTTTGCAAGAGATTCTTGAACCGGACAAGGAGAATAGTAATATTTTGCATGATTGGTTGAAAAGTCATGTTGGTACAGTACATACTTTTCAGGGGAAACAGGCTTCCGGGGTGATTTTGTGTTTGGGGCTTGATGACCAATCCAAGGGAGCAGCTTCTTGGGCTTCATCGAAACCGAATTTGTTGAATGTAGCCTTAACCCGGGCTAAACACCGCTTTGTTGCTATCGGGGATAAAGATATATGGCTCAAGCAGCCTTATTTCTCGGAATTACGGCTGCTTGATGTATGCGAAGAAATGTAGTAGGCTATTTTCCTGTTATTGCTACCTTTATGACCCCATCGAGTTTGTTTTCGAAAATGCGATAAGCCTCTTCGATTTCATTTAGGGGAAAGCGATGGGTGATGAGTGGGGTGGTATCAATTTTACCTTCTTCTATCAAACGAAGGATTTCGGCACAATCGCACCCGTCTACTCCTCCGGTCTTGAAGGTAAGGTTTTTGCCATACATATCGGGTAACGGTAAAAGTTGCGGTTTGTCGTAGAGGGCGACCACGGTTACCATGGCATTGGGGCGAGCGCATTCCCATGCCATGCGGAAGGTGTCATCGTTTCCGGCAACTTCTAGTACCACGTCGGCCCCCCCATGATCGCTGTGCTCAAGGACGAACTCTTTGCATTTTCCCGGTGCGGTCACCAGTACATTGGGGTAGTGTTCCCTGACAAACTGGATCCTTTCCGGTGATTGTTCGCAGACAATAATTCGTTTTGGTTTCTTTAGCATCACGCAAAGCAGGGTACATATCCCGGTTGGCCCGGCCCCGATGACGAGTACCGTGTCGTCTTCCGTGATCTCCGAAATACGTGCAGCCCAAAAGCCGGTGGCAAGTATATCGCCCACGAAAAGAGCCTGTTCATCGCTCACCGTGTCGGGAATGCGGTTGAGCCCGCTATCGGCATAGGGAACACGAACGTATTCAGCTTGTCCCCCGTTAATACGGCATCCCAAAGCCCATCCGCCATTGGGATCGGTACAGTTGTTTACGAATCCTTTCTTGCAGAAAAAGCACTCTCCACAAAAGGTTTCCACGTTAATAATGACCCGGTCTCCGGGTTTCACGGTTATGACATCGGTTCCTGTTTGTTCCACGATTCCCACCATTTCGTGACCCACAGTAATACCCGGTACGGCACGGGGGACACTCCCGTGTTTGATGTGTAAATCACTGGTACAGATACTTCCAAGTGTGACACGAACGATGGCGTCCCGTGAATCTTCTATCTGGGGAATCGGCTTCTCTTGAACTCTGAAGTTTCCTTTGCTGATGTAGGTGTATGCTAACATTTAATTGTAATTATATGTTTTTACTATTGTAATTCATTGAAAATGTTTTTTATTAACTTTCAAATATAAGGTATAAATCTTAAAAGAGAACTTTTGAGGTGATTGTATATTTATTTTCAACTTTATATCTGAATTTATCATGCAATATTTATGTGATAATTTCAAATAATGTAAAGAGGCTGAATGTTGCCTCATAACTGAACGTTGATTCCCCATACGATACAGAAATGATAAGCCTAATTATATGCTATATTGTTGAAATTCAGTGATAAGTATCATTTTATGCGTTTCCCCGATGGCGATCACATTGGCCTGCTTTAAGGCAAACTTAACTTTGCATTGGAAACAGAAGAAAACAAAAGGCTGACAAATAGTATGTCTCGGTTTCCTGAAAGTAAAAAAACGACTAAAAGAACATATATGGAAAAAGAACACGATTTAATGGTCACCACGGAAGTAGCTCGAAGTGCTAGGCAGAACCGGGTATTAAGAAGACTGAAAAGATTGAGACTGCAGACATATTGGTCGTCAACTAATGTGCCAACCAATGGTTTACCAAAGAAAAATGTGATAAGTAATGAATGCGTGATGAGACTCCGTTAGGAACGTTTGCGGAAGCTGTTTTTTCACGTCATTGTGCTGTAGAGAATACTCGGCGATGCAGTCGGTTCTTGCGTTTTCTGTAGCGTGCTGGTAGTTTGTGCCTACTATAAATTTAAACAATGAGACATTATCAATATAAACAATGTAAGTATGACCACAGTAAAAACAAAACTTCGTCCTTCGACGGTCGCAGGCCGTCCGGGTAATATCATTTTTTTTGTAACTCACCATCGTGTCGTAAGACAGATTTCGACTGGCTACAAAGTGTTTCCGTGTGAGTGGGATGCTAGAGGCATGACCGTTCTCTTTCCTTCCGGTTGCGGGGAGAGCCGCAGCGGCTATCTGACCATGCTTGATGACGCAATTCGTGAGGATATCCGACGGCTCAGGGGAATCGTCTTGCGTCTCAGGCGTACTGGCGAGCCTTACACCGTAGATGATGTGGTGGACAGGTTCCTCGCCCCGGCTGCGGACCGTTGTTTTCTCGCTTTCGCCTACGATCTTGTTCGTCAGCTCCGGCATGTTGGCAAAGGATGTACTGCTGATACCTACACCACTGCCGTCAACAGTTTCTCCCGTTTCCGGCAAGAACGGGATGTACCACTGGAAGAGGTGGATTCTGCGCTAATGACCGCATACGAGAGCTACCTCCGTTTGATCGGAGTGTGTCCCAACAGTATCTCCTTTTACATGCGTAATCTGCGGGCGATATACAATCGTGCGGTAGACAAAGAGTTGACCGTACAGCGTTATCCATTCAAGCATGTCTATACCGGTATAGATAAGACTGTCAAACGTGCTGTTCCTCTGGAAGTAATCCGACAGATACGAGATCTTGACTTGACACTCCATCCCGACATGGACTATGCTCGTGACCTTTTCATGTTCTCCTTCTACACGCGTGGTATGTCGTTTGTCGATATGGCGTTCCTTAAGAAGAAGGACTTGCAGAACGGAGTCTTGTCATATCGCCGTCACAAAACTGGTCAGCAACTTGCCATCAAGTGGGAGGCGCCCATGCAGGAGATCATTGGCAAGTACGACACCGCTGGAACGCTTTACTTGCTTCCCATAATCAAAGAAAACGGCGAGGACGCAAGAAAGCAGTACAAAAAACGGGCACATGCCGTAAACCGTAACCTCAAGAAGATAGGGAAATGGTTGGAGCTGTCTATCCCGTTGACAACATACGTTGCCCGTCACGGTTGGGCCTCCATTGCCAAAAGTAAGAACATCCCGCTTGCCACCATCAGTGAGGCGATGGGGCACGATTCGGAAAATACCACGCGAATTTACCTCGCCTCGCTTGACACCTCGATGGTAGATAAGGCGAACAGCCTTATATTGAAATCTTTGTAATGGGCATTCTTCGCTGAATATATGCACAAATAAATCATAGATCGACACGGTGTACAGTCTGCTGTCGGTCTATGATTTTCTTATTTATCTGATTGCATATCAATATTTTGATGCTTTTATTCCTATTGTACGTATTGGATATTCTATTTATAAGAGAAGTATTCCAGCCGTAAAAGTACTAAAAAACAAGCAATACGTAACAAAAATCAGCAACATTTTTTTTAGTTGCTTGCATAATTGATACAATTTCATAATGAATATTGAGCTAAAATCTATTATGATTGGATAATTATGAATTGTTTTTTAGTTAGTTACGGTTCATGTGGAAGTATGCCACTTCTCTTATAAAGAGAAGTGATTAGAAGAAGGTTGTATGTATGTTAAAATGAGGTATTATACCAATTTACTTATTGGTATGTGCGTAGTACGCGTGTGCTGGAAAACGTTCATTTCTGCAGATACGTGTTGGTACAATACTTAAATATTGTTGAAGTGTTTTCTATGGATCGGATTTGTCCGAAAGTTACGGAATAGGGATAAAGGTTCTGCCATAAAGATATATTGCAAACAAATGCAATACAGGAAAATATTAGACAAATGAATTGTAACGTATAATGAAAATGAGACTCGAATTAACTATCATGGTGGTCATGTTGGCCCTGTTCTCGAGCGCCAAAGCTCAGAAGGTGGCTGTCAAGACCGATCTGATTAATGATGTTTGCCTCTCTCCCAATTTTGGCATGGAGGTGGGATTGGCGCCGCGTTGGACGATTGACATCATGGGTCAACTTAGTGCTTGGACACTGTCACATGGCAGAAGGTGGAAACACTGGCTCTTGCAACCCGAAGTCCGGTATTGGTTCTGTGACCGTTTTATCGGTCATTTTCTTGGCACGCATGTGCATGGTGGGCAGTATAATATCGGGGGATTTAATGGTCGTCTTCATTTCTTAGGCTCTGATATGCGGGAATTGGCGAATGCCCGTTACCAGGGGTGGTTTGTGGGAGCGGGAGTGGCATATGGGTATGCGTGGATATTGGGGCGCCATTGGAACTTGGAGGCTGAGATAGGTCTCGGTTATGCCTACACTCATTACGATAAGTATCCTTGTGCTAGTTGCGGGAAAAAACTTGCAAATAACAAGTCGCATCATTACGTGGGACCTACCAAAGCGGCTATTAATTTAGTTTACCTGTTTTAACGTGCGATGAACATGAAAAGGATGATATTCATACTGGCAACCCTGCTTGGGGTGGAAAGCATACCAGTAGTAATGGCTCAGGAGGTAAAAAGCATCACGCCAGGTGTTTTTGTTAGTCATTTCAAGATGGAACGGAATGGTAAATACCTCACGGTGGAAATGGGTGTGGACTTGACAGAACTCGAAGTAGAATCGAATCGTGTCGTGTTGCTCACGCCACGTTTGGTCAATGGGACAGATTCACTTGATTTATCGTCGGTAGGAATTTATGGGCGTAAGCGATACTACCACTATGTGCGTAACGGTATGGGTAGTATCTCGGGTGAGGACGAAACGATTTATAGAGCCTCGGAAAAGCCTGATGATATAGACTATAATAACTCCGTCGTATACGAGGAATGGATGGACGGGGCGATACTCAAGTTGCATCACAGCGATTGGGGATGTTGTCACGAGATCGTGGCGGAACATGACGACACGCTGGGGCGGCACGACGAGGCGTTCTTCCCGGAATTGGTGTTTGTGAGCCCAGAAGCCGAGATGATGAAAAGCCGCTCGCTGTCTGGTTCGGCATTTATTGACTTCCCAGTAGACAAAACGGAGATTTACCCCGACTACCGCCGTAACACGGAGGAGTTGGGCAAGATCGAGGCAAGCATCGATTCGGTGCGGGGGGACAAGGACGTGACCATTGTGTCGGTGTGGCTCAAGGGGTACGCCTCGCCCGAGAGTCCGTATGCGCACAACCGGGACCTGGCGATAGGGCGTACCCGATCACTTAAGGAGCATATTCGGAAGTTGTACGATTTCCCCGATGACATCATTACCACTGCGCACGAGCCGGAGGACTGGGAAGGATTGCGGCGATACGTGGAGAATTCCAATCTCGATCACCGGACGGAGATTCTTGCGATGATCGACAGCGATATGGATCCGGATGCGAAGGAGGCGAAAATCAAGCGGACGTACCCGGAAGAGTACCGTTTTCTGTTGCAACATTGCTACCCGGCGTTGCGCCACACGGATTATCGTATCGACTACAACATACGGCGCTACAGCGACGTGGAAGAGATCAAATGCGTGTTGGCGGAGCGACCGCAGAACTTGAGTTTGAACGAGTTCTACCTCGTGGCGAGGATGTATGAACCTGGCTCGCCAGAGTTTACCGACGTGTTTGAAACGGCGGTGCGGATGTTCCCAGGGGACGAGATTGCAAACTTGAACGCTGCGAACGCCGCCATGCGTCAGGACAACCACGAGGCAGCCCGCCGCTATCTCGAGAAGGCGGGTGATTCGGCGGAAGCTGTTTACGCACAGGGAGCCCTCGCCATACGCGAGAAGGATTACAAGAGAGCGGTTGCCTTCTTGGAAAAAGCTCGGGAGATGGGACTCGGGAAGGCTGCCACCACTCTAAAGGAATTGAAGGAAAGAAAATTCATGGAATAATAAATACAGGGAATAATTAAATAAATTTTAAATATCCACATGATGAAAAAAGGAAAATTATTTCAGTTTTTTGCAACCGTACTTGCTTTGGCGTTTGTCGGTTGTAGTCATGATACCCTGACAGGTGATGATTCGGAGGGGGATCAGAATGGTTCTAAAGACGCCGTTTACATGAACGTGACGGTGCAACTGCCCGTGGCTGGAGGAATGGGGTCGAGGAGTAAAACCGATACTGGTGAAAATGATGACTATGGAACGAGTACAAGCGGTACTGAAGTAGGAAAGGATTATGAAAATGCCGTGAAAAGTGTGTTGTTGGTGTTGGCCCAAAATGGCGGAACGGACGATAATAAAATCATTGCGTACGCTGTTAGTTCAGGAGCAGATTTGAGCGAGAAAAGTTCTGTGATCACTTCAGTTCATAAGCTTTCAAAAACAAAGTTGGCCAATTATTATGGTACTGATAACACGTTGACTGCTGAGGAAGCCCAAATAAAAGTGTATGTTTTCTGTAATCCGACAGAGGCACTTGAAGGTGTAATAGAAGAAGCAACAGATGGCACTTGGATAAATGAAATAGCTGAGATTGTAGAAACAGCTAATAGTAGCGGTAGTAGTGTTACTAAAGGTGCAGATATTTGGGGAGGCATTAACCACCAAAATGGCTTTTTGATGTCCACTGCCCGTAGCAAAGATATTAATAAAGTACTTCCTTCCAATTTGATAGATTGGGATAATCACACCGACGCAATTAAGGCATTTGATTTGACAGGTAATAACACTTATAGTGGGGGATCTGTAGATAACTCTACTAATGGTTCAATTCGAGTGGAACGTTCTGTTGCCCGTTTCGATTTTAAAGATGGAAGTCTTTCAACTACGGGTGCAAATACATATAATGTTGTAGATGGAACAGTTGGAGAAGGAGAGAGTGCTGAGACCAAAACATTTATCCAAATCCAATTGACAAAAATGGCATTAGTGAATATGAGTAGGAAGTTTTATTACCTGCGTCGTGTTTCAAATGACGGTTTGGATAAAAATGCTGGAAATACTAATGGTTTTGCGCTTTGTGGAACAGAGATAGCAACAAATTATGTAGTGGATACAGATGCCGCTGATAAACAGGCTGCAAACTTAAATTCTTTTATTTATGGTGATCACTTTAATTTTTGTTTAGGTAGTGGTAACGGTGCGAGTTGGACAATTGATGCGAATACACGTAATCAGTGGTACACGACAGAGATCACTAAGGTTACTTCTACAGATAATGAAGAAGACAATGATGATACTTGGAATTCGGAGGGAAATCATGTAACGACTAAAGATGGCTATCGTATCTGGCGTTATGTAACCGAAAATACAATTCCGGTGCCCAATAGTGGTGGTGTAGCTCAACGACACGGTATTTCTACAGGTGTTGTATTCAAAGGCAAAATGATAGCAACATCAGATGCTCCACAGGCGATGAAGGAGGCAATAAACAACGCCACGGGTAATTCAAGTACAGACGCAATTTTATATGCGTATGGAAACAATTTGTTCGTTCGGTGGAAAGAAGTTCGTGATTATGCTATTGAAAATAAAAGTACAAATTTGGCCTTTTACAATACAGTCTTTGGAGCAGCTAATACAGTAGATGTGAAAAAGGGAACTGGTGATGACTATACTGGGGCAATATATAGTGATGATACCCAAAGTCCAGACTATTTATGGGATAAATGGTTTAATAATAGTAAGAATGATACCGATCTCAAGAATTTCAAAAAAGCTGCAACAGATGCGCAATTTACCCTTTACCAGTCAGCTCCAGATGAGGACGCTAAGGTAGAGAATAAGGGTTGCTACTATTGCTATTATTACTATTGGAATCGTCATAACGACAATGGGAAGCCCTCGGAAATGGGACCAATGGAATTTGCCGTGGTGCGCAACAACGTGTATAAACTGGCTGTAACCAATATTAGCAAACTCGGTCATCCTCGTATTTCGGAGAACGATCCTGACCCGGTAGACCCGGAAGATCCTGACGAAAGTGGTGATGTTTACCTGAAACTCTCTGTTGAGGTATTACCTTGGGTAGTTCGCGTGAATAATATTGAATTCTAAGAGGAGACCCATGCGAAGTAGCAAACGAAATATTATATCAAGACTCGTGGGTGTGGCGTTGTGCGTCGCATCCATAGGTCTTGCTTTTTCGTCGTGCGAACTCATCAATGAAGACCTTGACCCGTGTCCGCACGGCGTATCACTACGCTTCGTCTACGAGTACAACATGGAGTATGTCAATGCGTTCCACAAGCAGGTGGACTGCCTGACACTCTATATTTATGACGAAGACGACAACCTCGTGGATACGCGGGTGGTGACCGGGGCGGAACTACAGGACGAGAATTACCGGATGGTGCTGGACCTCGAGGAGGGAAATTATCATTTTGCGGCATACGGGGGGATGGCGTGCGAACGGAGTTCCTTCTCGCCGGTAGAGACTCCCGTGAAGGGCAGCAAGCGGACTGACCTGAAAGTCATGCTGGATGCCGATTGTCTCACCGTGCCTGAACGGCGCGAGCTGCATGATATGTTCTGGGGAGAACTCTCCCTCGGGACAGCAGACCTTTACAACGAGGGAACGGTGAAGATGATGAAGAATACCAACAGCATACGCATCGTGCTGCAACAAGAAAATGGGGGAACGGTTAACGCTGATGACTTTGACTTCGAGATTATCGACGACAACATCCTGTTCAAGTATGACAACGACTTGATACATGATGCCGCTTTGTTCCCTGAGGGGGAAACCGTGACCTACATTCCCTGGGCGAAGGGACAGGCACGGACGGGAGTCGCTATCGTGGGTCCCGATGAGGTGGTGCCCCAACCCGTGGAAGTGGCGTACGCCGAACTGAGCACCTCGCGGTTGATGATGAAGAATAATCCGCATCTTCTGGTGAAAAACCACGAGACGGGGAAGACGGTGATAGACTTCCCGCTGAAGCGCTACCTGTTGTTGCTCCGCAGCGAGCGTTACAAGATGGGCGACCAGGAATACTTGGATCGCGAAAGCCGTTGGACGCTGTTTTTCTTCTTGAGGAGTAATGATATCTGGTTGAACACGCGCATCGTGGTGAACGATTGGGTGGTACGTATCAACGACGTGGAATGGTGATGGACTGAAAAATGTGATACAAGAGAGAGAAAATTGTTTTTTTAATGAAACTGAAGCATCGACATATCATCAGCATAAGTCTTCTTCTTTGCGGCTTGCTGGGATTCATCTCGTGCAATAAGGAATCCTTCAAACTGTCTTGCGAAGAGGGAGAAGAAAAGGATAACAGCGTATTCCTCACTTTTCACACCGACGTGGCAGGAGGTTTTTCCCGTGCAGGCGAGAGTGAAGAGGGCGCTGACGAGAAGATCAGGCAGTTGCTGATCGTGATCGTGTCGAAAGAGCCGGGGGATGACGCTAAGTGGGTGGTGGAACACAACCGTCTGGTAAAAGGTGCTTCAACCGGGATACTGTTGACAGACGGGTACACCTTCAAGGTGGAGGCCGGTCGCCAAAAGAGAATTTACCTGATCGCCAATCACGGGAATTTGAAGGATACGGGTGGAAAGCCGTTTGATTTCACCAACCAGGCATTCCTTCCGGGAGAATCCGGGATACCGGTGGAAACGTATGTTTTCAAGCCCACATACAAGCCCAGTGACGACGGCATACCCATGACTGCCGTGTACGATATCATGGTACCGGACAGGGAAGATATCACAAACGATGAATACGAATTAGGATACCCGCTGTACGTGGTGCGGGCTGCCACCAAATTCTCGTTCAATTTTGAAAACCGCTCGGCGCAGAGAAAGATTTCCGTGACCGACATTGAGATAGAGAGCGTGATAACCGACCACATGTACCTGATGCCTCACGTGAGCAAGAATGCCGAGGGGTACTATTGGGTGGTCGATAATGAAGAGAACAATTATAAAGCATTACCTTTAAATGAAGGAACAGAAGTATCCAACGTCACGGGCAAAGACTGGATAGATTGGATGGTAGAAGAAGCGAAAAAAACGGAAATAGCCCAATATCAATGGCTGACCGACTACGGGGTGCCAGAATCTACTACTAAAACAGTTTCCCACGAGTTTACTCCCTCACTGGAGATACCGGCAAAGACCGGCGATACGCCTCCCGTGGTAGCTTCCGACGCTATTTACCTGCCGGAGAGCAAGACCGTGAAAAGCGGAGCGGACAACACCTTGGGATTACAGGAATACAAAGTGACCATTCGTACTACAGAAAATTCGGGTTTCGAAAACACACAAGCAATATATACTTCCATTTTGCCACGTCTCGGTTCGCTCTTCCGCAACACGCACGTCAAGGTAAAAATCGTGTTTAACGACTACACTCTCGATTGGCAAGTAGACGTGGAACCCTACTGGGGGATAGAACTGAATCCTGAATTCGGGTTGGACGAACTTAAAGAAAAGAACATACTCGAGAAATCGCAAAAGATATGAAACGTAAGATAACCATATATACCCTCTTGTGCATATTGTTCATCGGCACTGTCTCTTGCAAAGACGATTTATACATTGACGATGAAAAAATAGGCGAAGGAGAATGTATGATCAGTGGAACCGTGAAGTTTAAACCCCTTACTCCCACCTTGAATGGGAATTCGCGTGCTGCCGGGAATGCCATAAAGGCAATCAATAGTCTGTGTGTGTTGCTATATAATGAAGAGGGGAAATTGGTAAATAAATACCCGATTAATGACTATAATATTGCAGATCCAGATCCCGACAGAACAGGAAATGATATTGCGGAAACCAAAACACCGCGTGCCACATTCTCATTGATAGTTCCTTACGGTATGTATCGTATCTATGCGGTAGCCAATATGGGAGACTTATCTGAACATAATGAAGCTATTCAAACGGTAGAGGGATTAAAAAATATTTCTTTACAATGGGACGAAAAAAAAGTAAGTGCCAATAACCAGATGTTCGGTCACTTTTTCTCGGAAACCGAAACTGCGAGTGACGTGGACGAGGCTCCGTTATTGACTATTAACAAAAATAGCTCAAGACTACAAGCATGGGTGCGTCGGGCGGCATCGAAGGTGACCGTGGCGTACGACGGCACGAATCTTAAAGACGATGTTTCCATATATATTATGGCTGTATCCATAAAAGATATACCTAGATCATGCCCGTTGGGGGCAATGAACACTCCCGAACATGTTGATTCGCTCATATGTGATGGTGAAATAATAAAATATTTCGAGGGCGATGTTCAGCCTGGTTTGGACAATTTCATAACCAATTATAAGGCTGTTGTTTCTAAACAAAAACCGATATACGGGTCGGATCATTCAGAAACGGCTGAAGCCCTTTTTTTCTACGAAAATATGCAGGGCAAGGGCAAAGACAAGAAGCAGACGGCCCCCGGACCGGGAAACGACAACGGTAAAGATTATGGCATTGGCTATCCCGATCCAGATAAAGATGTCGAGGGATCTGGTTGGAAAGATGAAAAACCTTGCGGTACGTACATTGAGGTTGATGCGATTTACCGCTCGGAGAATACGGAGCGTCCGGGAGTCGGAATCATAAAATATCGCTTCATGCTTGGCAAGGATATAACCACCGACTACAATGCGGAGCGTAATCACCACTACAAACTGACCTTGAAATTCAACAATTTTGCCAATGATTATGACTGGCACATAGAATACAAGGAGCAAGTCCTTGAAGTAACCGAACCTAAAGTAATGAATTATCAAGGAAAGGTTTTCATGCCGGAATACCGTCCGGGAACTGAGAATTATAACTATGGACATAATTTCGAGGATAATACCATCTCGGTCACTAGTTATATAGAAGACAGTGAAGGCACAATGGTGAACTGGAAGATAGAATATGATGAAAATGGAGACGGGAATTATACAGAGGAGTGCAGTTGGCTTGAACCTGTCATCACGGACGGTTATCTTCCTTACATAAAGAATGTTTCGTTCAAAGTCATCCCAAATAAGGAGGAAATAGATATAGACGAGCTACTAAAGAATGCACCACAAAAAGGTACGGAGACCGCTCCTTACAATCTTGCCAATCCGGGACAAACAGTTGCTCCTGCCAGTGCAACGATAAAATGTACGGCTAACTGCTATATAGTAGATGCTCCGGGTTACTATATTTTACCGTTGGTGTATGGTAACGCCTATCATAACTTTCAGAAAAACGAAAATGCCTATAAATATACCGGCAGTTATACTGGTGATCAAATTCTTTCGACGTTTAAGAATTATAAGGGTAGTGAGATAAAAAGTCCCTATATTATAGACGATACAAGTGTGACTCCTCAAAGTGCATTCTTGGTATGGCAGGATGAGGAAGATTTGATTCCATATCATTGTTGGACTCAAGGTGCTGTTATAAAATATATACCGGATGCCTATGGTGGAAAAGGGGGAATTCAATTCTACATTGAAAAAAAGAATATAAAGCAAGGTAATGCAGTGATAGCACTGGGAGATAGCTTGGTATCTGGAATAAATTTTCCACCAGTGATGTGGAGTTGGCATATCTGGGTTACTAATTTCAGTTATCTTGAAAAGGATGATAAAAACATCGAAGTTACCAGTCATGACCCTTCCAAAAAGTTTAAACTTCTACCGGTAAATCTGGGATGGTGTTCCGATCACGGCGATAAAATAAAATATTATAAGGCACGAAAGTGTAAAGTGAAGGTTACGGCCGGCACGAAAGAAGAAGTCATAGAACTTGAACAGAAATCGCACATAGCCTTTACACGTGGCAACAATCCATATTACCAATGGGGACGTAAAGATCCTTTCGTCGGTGCGACAGGAAATGTACAAAATAAGCTACGGTATTATTCTGTTGGTTGGTCTGTTGATGCTGCGAATCCACCTATGCTCTCTGCAAGTACTACACCTGATGGAGAACGCTATACCACCCGAAAGGCTGTGGATGAAGGTGTACTCATAAAGAATCCGCAAAAGTGGCATAATCCACGGCGTAAAGAGAACCTTGGCGAGGGTTATCCTTACTTGAGTGACAATGAGATATACCGCAATTTATGGCAAGGCCGAATCGAAGTTACACCCGGTTCGGCCAGTCTCAAGACTGTCTATGACCCATGTCCGGTTGGTTATCAGGTGCCTCACCATACTGCTGTTTCCGGCTTTACCACTACGGGTGATAACACCAACACTCCTTTCGAATGGTATGATGTGCGGGTTGAAAATATTGCGGATTATGATGCAACTACCGGGACATGCGGGGAAAATGGGATATATTCAAAAGGCTTGTACGAGTTCTATACCAGTCCCGAAAAGCTTCAGTCAATCATATTCCCGGAAACAGGCTATCGAGACTGGGATGATAATTCCAATGCATATCAAGTTGACATAGATAAACCTATCGGCTATATATGGACAGCGGGAAATAAACAAGGCGATGATAATAACTCGTATAACTTCGAGTTTGCACGCAAAGACTATACAGGGAGTCGTTATATTCGACCGAAAAACTTCTTTTATCCCTGCGACGGTATGCCGATACGTCCCTGCGTTTATGATACACATAGTACAAGTACGCTTTAATTCTTGCCATTATGCAGGATGCTCAATCACGTTATCACTCCGCCCTAGAACTATACCGCACCACTGACATGACGGAGAAAGATATCTGCGAGCAGACCGGTACACCGTTGTCAGGGTTCAGGGCATACCTGAGGCGCTACCACCGGGAGCTGATGTTCGCTAGACATGGCATCGAGATTTCTCCCGGAGAGGCAGCCAAGATCCGGTTGCGGAAGAAGAGCGGACAGACCGCTGCCGCTCACGCCAAGTACAAGGATGCCATTCGGGCGTGTGATGACACGGCGTATATCGAGTTCAACGTGTCGCAAATAGCCCGCCTGTTCGGGCTGAACCCAACTGCTCTTGGCAACCAGTTGCGGAACCACTATCCCGAGATTCTGGAACGGCGGGAACGGGAACGTCACTGCCTAGGGGTGAACGACAACTTGCATCGGGGTGTGAAACCGTGGTGTAAAGAGCAATATGCTGAAGCCGTGGAGCACTTGAGCGTCACGGAGGATACCATCAGACAGGCTGCCGATCTATATAATCTTTCGTATTCGGGCTTGCGGGAACATTTGCTGTACTATTATAAAGACTTGATCCGGGAGCGGGCGAACAAACGCGAACGTGCAAAAACGAACAAGATGCGGGGAGGATTAACCGGGAGTGGCGGAAAACACGCCCCCACGCTCCAAAGCGTGGAGAAATACCGTGAGGCTATCCGGTTGTACCAGACCACCGCTATGACACAAGAAGAGATATGTGCGGAGACTGGAGTTACGGTAATGGGATTGCGCCATCATTTGCGGAAATGGAATAAGGAACTGATTCAGGAACATTGTGATGTCGATCGTCGTAAAGAGAGAGACTGTTCTTACGAGATAAAACGTTATTTGAAATCGACTGCTGCGAAGTATGACGAAGTCATCAGACGGTTGAAAGCAACCGGACTTTCCACCGCAGAAGTAGCAAGAGAGTTCGGCCTAAACCCCGAGACATTTAGGGAGTATCTGCATGAGCATGAACCGGAGCTATCGGCCACAATCGGTATGACGAAACTTACGAATGGTAGGTTGGTTTTGACTCGTAGTGCTGCGAAGTATGACGAAGCGGTGCGCCTATATGAAACCACGACAGAATCGTTGAAATCCATTGCACGGCGGTTAGGGCTGCCATACAACAGCGTGGGTGGTTTTGTGCGTCGCAGTCGTCCCGATGCGATAGCTGCCCATAACTGTTTACTCAAACAGGAAGAAAGAATACGAGAACAAAAAGAAAATTTGAGATGCGAAAAGGAGCAGGCGGAATCTGCCGATCTCATGTTGAAAAAAGAGATCGAAGAGAAGGAACGCCTCTTGTTAGCCTTGAAACAGAGCGGTGGTTGCAAAAGGGATGCGGCAAAGTTATTAGGGATCGGTAAATCTACGTTGTACAACAAATTGAAAGCATACGGACTGGGTAAATGACCAAATCTTGGTTATTTATCGTTAATAAACTGATAGCTATCAATAGTAAAGTAGGTTCGTGTGTTATTTTAGTAATTTCAAATGATTGATTTAATTTGTATGATTTGCAAGAGATAAGGCATTTTGTTGAGCAACTTCATTCGGAATTTTATTATCAAATTTGTTGTACGAGTGAATGATTAACAGTTAACTTTATAATAATTTGAAACGGATTAATATAAATTATGGCACATCCCCAAACAATACAAATATTTTTATCTGATGGTAACCCTAGAGGAATTCGTATAGCAGATATTATCATTACCCGTTATCAAATGAAGAAAGAATGAATAGTTAAGGTAATCACCAGATAATCATAGAGCAAAAACCTATTAACTTCGGTGCAAAGACGTTCGTGAACGTCTTTGAAACGTCTTTGTATCGAAGTTGATACGTCTTTAATCCCTAAGTACATCGAATATGCAACGGGTAAACACCGTGTCTTGCCTTGTATTATCTTGAAAAAAGTTTACAGTAAATTTAGGGTAAACCTGTGTCAGAATTGCCCAAATGTATTTCTCTTTTTAGGTGTAAGGTTATAATGCATTATAGGAAGTAAATGTAAGATATGCTATATCGGATAATTTTGATTGTTAATTTTTAAGGTGATATTTGCTTTTTGTAAAAATGTTTATATATTTGTGATGTCTAACATATTCAGAGGCGGGGAATCCTGCCACTACGTAGCAGGCATTTTTTTTTAATGCCTGTTATCTCCATACGGCGGTTCCGTACCCCCGTGATGGAGTGTTAATGCACCCACAGCCTCTGAGAAGTGTTAGACAACGGGACAGGCGGAACCGTTTCTTTTCGCCCTAATCTTGATACCAAAAGACTTATGAGGGTAAATCGTGATCATGTTTTTGTGAGGAGAATTGCTGATCCGGCTTCCATGTTTCTTTAATTTTTAGTGTTTACTTGTAACGGGGCGGCTAGGAGAACATTCGGATTTGGGAATGTTTTGATCTTTATATTTTTTATAGGTTTTGTGAAATCTTTGTCTTACAGGATAAAGTGTGAGATCGTCATGTCAAATTGTAACGAAATGTGGATAGTGAAATAAGAAGCAGAAAATGAAATAGGGAGTGTATTCTATGCCTGAGAAACGTTGAATATCACCCCCTTGTGTAAATCAATTTTATCAATTAATTAACAATCAAAGTTATGAAAAAA